>Ga0114934_10000362_pt1 | contig 28340 bp, 18 predicted proteins | sample 4SBtaG_2_FD_99695 | JGI IMG/M metagenome (GOLD analysis project Ga0114934, IMG submission 99695) | Deep subsurface microbial communities from Kolumbo volcano to uncover new lineages of life (NeLLi) - 4SBTROV10_white metaG | ecosystem: Environmental > Aquatic > Marine > Volcanic ...
GGAAATTGGGGCGATTGCGAGTCCGGATATTCTCCAGTGGGCTCCGGGTTTGCCGAAAACCCGTTCCGGTAAAATTATGCGGCGAATTCTTCGCAAAGTAGCCGCCAATGAACTGGATAATCTTGGTGATACCAGTACTTTGGCGGATCCTGGTGTGGTTGATGAGTTGATTGGGAATAGAGTGAATACGGGTTGATTTACATTTATTAGGGGGATAAATGGGCCATAACAATTTTTGTTATAGTTGTTCTAACTATATGATATAAAAGTCACGATATTCGCTCTACCCGCCAATACATCTATGAAGGACTACTAGAGTGTTTCCAAAAGTGTAATTTTTTCTTCTTGATCAAACAGAATATTTAATTTGCTCATCATTGCTTTTCGCTCCGGAGATTCGACCCAGAGCTGCCAGTCTTCGACACTTCGCCATTTGCAGAGCAGTATATGATGTCGTGGATTCTGAATATCTTTTAAAGACTCTCCCGAGATGAACCCTGGAGAACGAATGGCGAGTTGTAGGGTTTCCTTGGAAATATTTTCATAGTGAATTTCAAGGGTTTCGGCAATGGACCTTTCGATAATTACGCGTATCATGTGTTATTTTTACTCATCAGTTAAAGATTGGGAAAGCATAGCGCACACGGTTGAACATCAGCATATATTGGATGCTCAGGGCCTGTTTTGCCCTGAGTCGGTGATAATGTTGAATTCTATAATTGCCGAAATGAGTACGGGAAAAACATGCGAGTATTAGTAGCAATCGACCCGTCCACAAAGCGCGATATCCCCAGATTTTATCAGTTTTCAGAACATGAACTGTTAGGCCATGTACTCGCAAAACCAAATATTATATCATTATATTCGCGAGAACAAGAAAAATAAAAGCTATTTTTGATCATTTCGCAATCTGCTGAATGACCTGTAAGTTCAGACTCCCTGATCTCAGGGGATTCTCAATTTTGACATTGAGCTTATGTTTCAATAGAGGGGTCAAGTATCATATTAACTTGTTATACCATATTCTTTTTTAGTAGCACCTTTAACGAATTTAAGCATCAACTCAATGCAACTTCATCCTCGGCTTCATTTTCTGGGTCAGGAAGTTTGCGGTAGTATGTAATCCCGCTCTTAACAGGCCATGAATGGCAATTTGGTGCATTTTATACAGAGACAGATACACAAGGCGAGCGATCATCCCTTCTACGAACAGACTGTTAGAGATTTTGCCTGCCAGATTTCCCATCAGGTTGCCCACGGTGCTGTAGCGGCTCATGTTGATGAGAGATCCATAATCAACATAGGTATATTCAGGTAACGGTTGGTCTGTAAGCTGGCATTTGATACTTTTAACCAACATGCTTGCCTGTTGATTGGCAGCTTGCGCACGCGGCGGCACTGTGGAATCAGTGCCAGGCATCGGGCAGGCAGCACAATCGCCAAATGCGAAGATATGGTCATCATTGCTTGTTTGTAAGCTTCTTTTTACAACAAGTTGATTGCTCTGATTGGTTTCAAGACCTTCAATGTTTTTTAGAAAGTCGGGTGCTTTTACACCGGCAGCCCAGACTTTAATTTCTGCAGGAATAAAATCACCATCTTCAGTCTGAAAACCATCGGGTGTCGCCTTTGTGATTCGTTTTCCAGTGAGTAATTCTATATTCAGCGCTTCTAGCTGTTGTGCAACCTGATCGGTGAGTCGAGTCGGTAATGCGGGTAATATGCGGTCAGCTGCCTCTATGATCGTAATTTTGACATCTTTGTCGGCGTCAATGGTATCAAGACCGAATTTAACAATTTGACGGGTGGCTTCGTGTAATTCAGCAGAAAGTTCTATACCGGTGGCTCCTGCACCTGCAATTGCAATGTGCATTTGACCGGCTCGCAGCGCATCTTTCTGAGTGTGGGCGGCATAGGCAGATCTGAACAATTGCTGGTGAAATCTGTCGGCATCCATACGTTGATCAAGGAAATAGCAATTTTCTTTTACCCCCTCGATATTAAAATGATTAGTTTCACTGCCGACTGCAATGACCAAAGTGTCATAGTCGAATGAACGGCGGGGGATATATTCATTGCCCTCGTCGTCGAGCGTCGGTTTTGTGCTTACTCGTTTATTTTCTCTGTCGATGGAATCGACACTACCCAGGCGAAATCGGTAGTGATGCCAATGGGCATGAGCAAGGTAGCCGGTCTCATCGTCGTGTGAATTAAGACTGCCTGCGGCCACTTCATGCAGTAAAGGTTTCCAAATATGAGTGAGTGTGGAATCGATTAATGTAATATGCGCGAGTTTCTTCTTTCCCAGAGTTTTGCCCAGCTTTGTAACCAGCTCAAGACCACCGGCCCCTCCGCCGACTACAACAATTTTATGGGTTTGTTCGTCGTTATCTGTCATACGATTCTAAGATTAAGTGTTTAAGTTGACGTTATCATAACTGAGTTTGTATTGCAGGCGAAACAGGAAATTCATCGGTGTAACCTGGACGTTTATCCACACGATTCGTCAATAGAGTTTAAAGGTAACGACTTGCCCCCAAATCGAAACAGCCCTCTATGGGGGATCTGTGGAGGAAGTGTATGCGGCAGGGAAGCCGCATCCAATCCTACAAGGATGTATTTACGGCGTCTTCCGGAACAGATCACCCATAGAGGGGCGAGCAGTTAAGTTTAAAGAATGAAATGCCATGCAAATTGTATTCATTAAATCCATAAGAAAACACCCGTTGTCATTGAAAGTCGCTTTTACAGATTTAATATGTGGTGAAAGGAAAATCTCGGAGCTATCTATTCACCCTAACTGATAACAGGGTGTAAAAATTTTTTGTTCGGATTTATTGTAATCGGGGTGTTGGAGTAAAAGATATATGGCTGGTTGTATACGCTGCGGATTTTCAAAGCCCTGCACCCTGGCTACGAAAATGGCTGATCAGACAGGAATTTATATACTGACTTGCTGAATGGGTCGATAAAGAGTAATTTAATTGAGCGGGGATCACAGTGTCCAGGAGATTTGGACAGATCCTGCAACAATACCAACAGGAGGGATTCGATGGATAAACGGTATTTTTTGATTGGCTGCTTTACGCTATGCCTGTCAGCATGTGACAACTTGCCGGACTATACCCCGGTTGATCAAGTTTATTGGCCGGAACAAAACTGGAACGAAGATCAACGGCAAAAGTTTTATCATACCGCGCAGGGTACCCAATTACTCCCGCTTAAGTGGTTTTTAGCTCTTGAGCAACCGAGTATTTCATTATTCAGCGCGCCCCTGTTTCGCAACGATGATTATATCGCCAGATTTGGGTTTTTGCCTGACACCAATAAAAAATATAACCCTGAAGCACTACCCGTTGGTTTTGCAGTCGATCGAAACTTTGATAATCCCAATACAGGTCGACACCAAACCGTAGTCGGCATTACCTGTGCGGGCTGCCATACCGGTCAAATCGAGTATGAAAAAGAAGGTGTACTGTACGGAATTCGAATTGAGGGTGGCTCAGCCAGCGCCAATCTGGATAAATTTTCCGTCACTTTGGGAGTTGCGCTGACAATAACCTATTTTGATCCGTTTAGATTTCGACGTTTTGCCCGCAAAGTGCTGGGAGAGGACTATACCTCTGAGGAAAAACAAGACCTGAAGCAGCAAATGCGTCAGTATATGTTTGATCCAAGCAGTTTAGCTGCGGCAGGGTTGTTAACGGGTTTTGAAGATGCAAACACTAAGGCTGGTTTTGGTCGTTTATCGGCGTTGGAAAGGATTGGCAACGTTGTTTTTGTTAATTTAAGCAAAAAAAATCTGGTGGCGGCGAATGCACCCGCCAATTTCCCCTTTTTATGGTATGTGTCCTGGTTGGACTGGATACAATACAATGGTTCTATTCACCAGCCGATGACGCGTAATGTCGGTGAGGCTCTGGGTGTAAATTCTCCGATAAATTTGACGGATCCCTCCCCGCAAAAACAACTTTTTCAATCGACGGTACAGCTAGGAAACTTGTATGAACTCGAGGGTTTATTGGGAGGGCCTTATTCGTTTGAAGATCCGAATTTGCCCTACCAGGGCTTGGAATATCCCGCCTGGCCCGAACCTTTGCTCGGACGGATAGATCAGCAAAAAGCGATTAAGGGTGCCCGGCTTTATAAGCAATATTGTCAGCATTGTCATTTACCGCCGATCAGATCCGGGGAAATTCATGATTCGAAATATTGGAGTCCGGCAAATCAATATGGTAAACGCTTCCTCAAGGTAACCATGGTTAATATTGAGGTGATCGGTACCGATGAACATGAGGCCATCGGGTTTGCCCGGCGCGTGGTCAGGAATAACGTTGTTGATCTGGGTGCGCTGTACGTTACAGACGGAAAAGGAACATTAATGGCGGGGCGAGCGCTGCGAGTGATGATAGACAAGATTATCAATACCTGGTACGACAAAAACGGTGTCGCTGAAGGGGATAGGCCACGGATGAATGGTTTTAGAGAAAATCGGATTCGTGCACCCCTGGCTTACAAGGCACGGCCACTGGATGGAGTTTGGGCAACTGCACCGTATTTGCATAATGGTTCGGTTCCGAATCTTTATCAAATGTTAGTGCCTGCCAATGAGCGGGATAAAGAATTTTATACTGGCAATAAAAGATTTGATCCGCGTGCTGTCGGGTTTCTTTCTGAGGAATTTTCCGGGGGCTTTGAATACGACACGTCGAAAACCGGAAATTCAAATCGTGGTCATGAATTCTCCGATAGTAACAGTCGTGGAGTTATTGGCCCGTTACTGAGTGATAATCAGCGTTGGGAACTTATTGAATATTTAAAAACGATGTAGCTATTAGGCCCCAGTCTACGAGCAAATTGGACGTGGTTTTGAGGCTAATATATCGACTGTGTCAAAGTGTAAGGGTTGGACGTCTTTAGCGATATTAATCGGATAGTGGGTAAACCGGTTTTTATGCAGAACTTTCCAATCGATCCAAACTGTTATTAGTAGTCTGGATGGAGTGTAATTGAATTTGGGAATCAGGAGCTCATTCCCGGGCAGCCAAGAATCTATAAAGGAGCGTCATATGGCGAACAAATTACCGCAAAATGAAGAGAATCAACGCAACTCACAAAAGCGTAAGAATTATTTATTACGCATGCAGGAATTATATCAATATAGTTACGAATACGCAGATACCATTGCTGTTGTGCGCAAATTACCTTGTCGTGAGATACCCGGGCTTCGTTATTGGTTCGGTCTGAGCACAAATCTATTGCTGCTGATCCCCAGCATACCTAACATTGTTATGACAGTTATTCGCTACCTGATCGGTAAGCCGTTAACAGGTTATGGAGACTATGTATTTTATCCATTAAGTCCGCGACCCGACGAAGATGTTATTGAAAACTTCCAGCACGATCGACAATTTGGGCTACAACGGGTAATGGGGGTGAATCCTGTGGTATTGCGCGCGGTCAGCGATCAGCAGCCTTTACCGCAGAATCTTCCCGCTACTGAAATACGTCGGATATTTGATGAGCAGATAAGTGAAATAGATTATTTGACTGCAGTCGATAAAAAACGAGTATACATACTGGATTATGCTTCTTTAGATGTGTTACAGAAAAATCCGGGAACAATCGACGGTGGTCGAAAACAATATATTACAACACCCATCGTTGTGCTGTTTCAGAATTCTGACGGAATTTTGCAGCCCGTCGCTATTCAGCTCCATCAAGATTCCACTAAGAATAACCGGCTTTATACGGCCAGGGATGGTAACCATTGGTTGGCCGCAAAAACCTTTGCACAAATCGCGGATGGCAATCACCACATTTTATACACTCACGCGACTCGCATTCACTATGTTATGGAAGCAGTTATTATGGCGTCCAACAGGCAGCTTTACAAAAAGCATCCATTATATGTACTTTTGAATCCGCATCTGCAATTTACACTCAACGTGAATCACCAGCACACTTTTCTTAGAAATCAAAAGGGACAGCCCGGACGCTTTGGGGAGCTTTTTGCTGGGGATTACGATGCTACAACTCAGTGCATGGCTGATGCAATGACCAGTTTTAACTTCAAGGAATCAGCTTTTCCCGCTGAGATAAGCCGTCGTCAGGTTGATAACCCTGATTTATTTTATCCCTATCGCGATGACGGTGCTTTATTATGGGAAGTTATACAGAATTTCGCTAAAAACTATGTTGATCTTTATTACCAAACTGATGTGGATGTTGCGGCAGACAGCGAAATCCAAGCCTGGGCATATGATATAAGTGCGCAGGATCGTGGCAGAATACCCGGTTTTCCTGGCTGCTTCCAGTCCAGGCAGGAATTGGCAGAGACTGTCGGACACATTATATTTTTATCTACGGCCTATCATTCGTCTATACATTTTAACCAATACAACTTCCCGGGTTTTGTTCCCAATATGCCCTATGCCGCCTATACTCCACCACCACAAGCTCAAGACACGGAGATCGACGAGGCTGGGTTATTTGCAATTCAACCCGCATTTCGAGCTGCAAACTCGCAGACCTGGACCTTTTTCCTGACTAATTTTCGGGTCAACAGGATTGGACAGTATCGGTTGTGCTGTTTTGATCCTGAAGCGCGTGAAGTGATTAAGAAATTTAGACAACAGCTCAAAGAAATTGAAGACCAAATTGATAGCAAAAACAAACAACGACCCGTTGCCTATCAACGTATGAATCCACGCACTATTCCAAATAGCGTGACAGTCTAACAATCGGTGTTCTTATCTTCAGGCAGAGCGGGGCGAGGTTGCAAGTGTTTTTAGCGGTAAAAAACTTGAATTTAGAAGAACACCGGCGTAATGTTTTAGCTTCTTAAAATAATCAAAATCGGGTTCTCAGTTACTCTATTGCAGAGTTGGAAGCGCTGATGGATTTTGTTGGCAAATAATCAAGGGAGGGTGAGTATGGCGCAGCAGGAAAATCAATCGACTGAAGAGACCACAAAAAAGTGTCCGATAAGCTGTAAAAATATTTTAAGGTGTCTTTGTCGCCTATGGAAAGGATTTTCTTTATTCGCGCTGGTATTTGTGTGTGTTGCGGTAATCTATGCCGGCTTTCGGTTTCTGCCCGATCATACTCAAAGTTTCGATACCATGGAAGACCATTTCAAGTATGGTTCTACCGGGGGTGATCGTGTCACTGGAATTCCCTACTGGATGTGGCAGGCAATGCCTCTGGTTTGCAACGATACACTGAAAGAAATCGCCGGTGACCGACTCGCGCCGGATTACAAAAAACGTGTTCTGGATTATAAAACCGGTGTCGACGGTGTACCCCAGGAGGAACGCCGTGCATTGTCTAGAGAAGGTTTTAAGGCTCTAGGTTTCCTGTACGAGAATGATAGCTTTGGGCACGAGAAAGATTTACCGATTGGAGTTTCCAATCGGCATACTGTAGGTATGGATCGCGTCTATATAAACTGTGCGGTTTGTCATACAAGCAGGGTACGAAAATCTGAACAAAGCCAGGGCAGAATCGTTGTTGGTATGCCGGCAAATCTTTTCAATCTGTACGATTTCGAACAATTTGTTTTTCAATGTGCCAAAAATGCCGGTAAAACACGGATAGCGGCGCTGGACTACTTACCTCAGATTGACAGCCTCGGCGGAAATCTGGATCTAATAGACCAATATATTGTCTATCCGCTTGCTATCTGGGTGATTCGAGATGCAGTGATGTTTATCGAAAACGTTGCGGGTTTCTCCATCAGACAGCCTAAATGGGGGCCGGGTCGAAACGATACCTTTACCAACAACAAAATTTTTCTATACAGTTATCCCTGGCGGGACATTTTACCGGATTATTACGCCACTTTAGATGAAAACGGAATAGGTAAAGTAGACGAAGAAGGTATAGGAATAGTTGACTGGCCGTCGATATGGCTGCAAGGTCTTCGAAAAACACGTTCAGACGGTAAGACCATGCAACTTCACTGGGACGGTAATAACGACAAGGTGGAGGAGCGCAATTTGAATGCCGCTTTGGCGACCTCTGCATTACCGCCAGCCATTGACCATGAATCGATTGAGTGCATAGAAAAATGGCTGGAGACTTTTGAGCCACCTAAATATATGTTTCCGATAGATCAGCAAATGGCGGAAAGAGGCAAACAGCACTATATGAAATATTGTGCCAACTGTCACGGTAAAAGTGGCCGCGATTTTGGAGGCGAAAAAGTCGGATTTGTGACTCCCATTGGTGACTTGAACACAGATCCCTATCGACTTAATAATTATACTGAAAAACTTGCGGTTAATATGGCGGCGACCTATGCGAACCAGGAACGCGAGCAGCGTGAACACAAGTGTCCGGGGAATATTACTTATGTTCCACCTGAGAGGAAAAAATCGGACAGTAGGCGCGCGACACCCTCTGAACGCCGAATGAACGCAGTGGAATATGAAGAGGACACTTATCGCTATAAAAATTATCGTAAAACATATGGCTATGCGAATATGCCGCTGGATGGCATCTGGTTACGTGCGCCGTATTTGCATAACGGTTCAGTACCCAATTTAAGAGAACTGTTAGAACCTGAAAAGGATCGATCGAAAAAATTCTATCGTGGAAACGATTTATACGATCCTGTAAATGTTGGTTTTGTAGCCGATATGGATATGGATGCCAAAGGACGAAAATATTTTGAATATCGGGTCGATGTTCCGGGAAACTCCAATTCGGGACACGATACCGCGGATTATGGCATTGAATTATCAGATGAGTATAAAGAAGAGTTATTGGAATACTTGAAAACGTTTTAATACAAGGAGGATTTGTGAGTATCAAAGAGAAAAAAGCTCAATGTTGGCGTAAATTTAAGTTTTTATTGCCTATCCTGCTCATTGGCGGTGCAGTAATGGCTTATATTGCCTGGGATCGTGGCTTTCGTGAACACCCGCAACCTGCCTGGGTGACAAAAGACGATGCCAGCCGCTTCATGTATGGGTCGATAGGCGCGGAATGGGATGCAGGTATACCTTATTGGATATTTTATGTGTTACCGCGTATGTTTCCGGAAAAACTTCCGGGTCTTGGTGGCTATGCTTCTTTGGGTGTTCCGTGGGAAGAGGGTCAGGAATTACCGGTGGGTTTTACCAAAAAAACTATTGGGTTTCCGCGTGTAGCGAATAATTGCGCGGTATGCCATACCACTCAGTATCGGATCACACCCGAGAGTAAACCGATATTAGTACCACTGGGTCCGGGAAATACCAGCAATGTAGAAGGTTTTTTTAAATTCCTGGTCGATTGCGCCAAAGATCCTCGATTTAATCCAGACAATATCATGGTGCAAATCGAGTTGAATACCAAACTGGATTTCATCGACAAAATGTTGTACCGGTTTTTTATCATTCCGATAATGAAAAAACGCCTGTTGGAACGCGAAGAACAGTTTCAATGGATCTACAATGATGCCTATCCCCCGTGGGGCCCAGGTCGTGATGATGCGATGAACCTGACAAAATATTTCATGATCGAAGTCAGACCACCGGATGACGGTACTTATGGGCCAACCGATTTTCCGTCGATATGGAATCTTAAGAAATACGATTCAAAGCCGGATGATCCAAATCCTCAAATATTGAACTTAGCTGGCGATACCTGGGATGCTTATTCAGTGATTATGGATTCTGCCTTAGGTCTTTTGGGGGCGGAACCTCACGATGCCGATGAATTTGTCGGCCATGTAAAATGGATAGAAAACTATGCAAGAGAAACTAATGCACCGAAATATCCGTTTGCTATCAATCAGGAACTGGCTGATTCCGGTAAAACAGTTTTCGATGCACAATGTGGATCCTGTCATGCTGAGGATAGTGATAAAGTGGGTCGGCCATTGCCGCTCGCCGAAATAGGTACGAGTCGTGATCGTTATGATACCTGGGGTAAAAAGTATGCGATCAAGGCAAATGAAGTTGTTTCGGCTATGGGATTGAAGCGACGAGGCTTGGTAGAAAAAGACTTAATTGGTTACAACGTGCAACATCTGGATGGTATTTGGTTGCGTGCGCCGTATCTGCATAATGGATCGGTACCGAACTTGCGGGAATTGCTAAAACCACCCGCTGACCGAGTGATAAGCTTTTACCGTGGTTATGATGTATACGATCCGGTTAATGTTGGTTTTCTGAGCGCCGGGCCGCAGGCTGAAAAATATGGTATGCGTTATGACGTTACACGAAAAGGTAACGGCAACCAGGGACATACCTTCGGTACGGCCCTGGCCGATGAGGAAAAGAATGCACTAGTAGAATATTTGAAGACTCTTTGATCGGATTGCATCCTTAGTAATTAACGATTGGCATTTTTATAAGAAAGTGTAAAGCATTGATTTTTAGCGTGGTTGCAACAAGGATGTTGTGGATGCCCAATTACGCCTATGAAAAAAAGTTAACGAAGACTTAGGGAAAAATATAGGCCTTAGGCTTCTGTTTTTGCAATTACTCAGTGAGTAATTTACTAAAGGTGCAAGGCATTGATTATTTGGGCTTCTGCAACAAGGACGTTGCAGCAGACCTTACATGGATGTATTCACGCGTCCCGAACAATCAATGCCTTGCACGCTGACTACGAAAATTGCTGAGTAAATACCTGTTTTTTAGTGCGGGATTCTTTTTCGTGACTTTTAGCGTGTCCCGAATACCACAATTGTTTTACCTTTTGCTGATATCAATCCTTCAGCCTCCAGATCTTTCAGAACACGACCGGCCATTTCTCTGGAACAACCCACAATACGGCCAATTTCCTGCCGTGTAATTCTAATTTGCATGCCATCGGGGTGGGTCATGGCGTCGGGTTCTTTACATAGATCTATCAGTGTTTTTGCTATTCGACCTGTAACATCCAGAAAAGCCAGTTGGCCAACTTTGCGGCTGGTTTGCAGGAGCCGGGTAGCCAGTTGTCCACCGAGTGCAAATAAAATATCGACCGCATGGGCCGCCATTTCTGAGCGCAATATTTTTTGAAAGCGCGGAAAACTTATTTCAGCGAGTACACAATCAGCGCGAGTTCGTACTGTTACCTTAAGCGTATTATTTCCATAAAAGATGCCGATTTCTCCAATAAAATCGCCTTTATTCAAATATGCAAGTACGATTTCATGGTTATCCATATCCCTCATGGTAATCGATACCGAGCCTTCAACGATATAGTACAGTTTGTCGCCGGCATCACCAGGAACGAGTATTTCATGGTTCCGAGGGTAGCGTCTTTTGTGACAAAAGTGGAGGAAGGCTTGTATCGCCTCATCCGTAAGAGTTTTTGAATTAGCAATTAACACACAATGTCCTCGAAAATATCTTCGTGGTATAAGTCTAGCAGCCTGACAGAAAATAATTTCAAAGCAGGTGATTTTTAGGATTGGGTCACAGTTTTTTAAAATATTTCGAGGCTTGATGGTTATTCAGAAATTATCCAAATGCAAGTCGCTCAATTGCATACTGGGACAAGATGTTTAGCTTTTGCAAACCTTCTATGAGCGGGACTCCGGCCAGCTAAGTTGTGGAATAGATCTGGGCAGCAATGGAATAGAACCGTCTTAAAAGATTAGTTCGGAGCAGTATCGCTATATGATAAGCTATGCCAATTTTTATCGGACAGGCAAATGAAAACGCGCATAAAATGGGTTGAAAATGCCCTGTTTTTGGGGGAATCGGGAAGTGGCCACGTTGTGGTAATGGATGGTCCGCCAGAAAACGGTGGGAGAAATCTCGGACCGCGGCCAATGGAGATGTTGTTGTTGGGGCTGGGTGGCTGTACTACATTCGATGTTATTCATATTCTGCAAAAAGGACGTCATTCCGTGACAGACTGTGAAGTGGAGGTTGAAGCCGAACGGGTGGATACTGTACCCAAAGTTTTCAGTAGCATCCATGTGCATTTTATTGTTACTGGCCATGATTTAAAAGAGTCGGCGGTAAAAAGAGCGGTTGAATTATCGGCTGAGAAATATTGTTCCGCTTCGATTATGTTGGCCGGTAGTGTGAAAATAACCCATGATTATGAATTGCGACAAGCTAAATCAAATTGATTGAGCGAAACAGCAAAAGGAATCTTTTCGGTTAGTAAATCGATTTTACGTGATCGCAGGTCAATATCCTTTGGTCAAAAGTGACCCGGGGCAAGCTGAATAGCCTTGTCAATAGCCGCAGTTGTCGTTATTCATTTGTTGAACTTAACCGCTTTGCGGTTGCTGAGTACCATTGATGCATCAAATTTTCAATTGTTAACAATATAATCGCACACTCTTTATAGACCGCTTTTCGTCTTTTATACGGGCATTTTTCCAATAACCCAGTTACGTCAGGAAATGGTCGATGTCATGCTGCCTGGTGGTCTGTCTCCCGAACTCATTGCATTAATTTTCGCCTGGTGAGTGATTTGGACAGGTATTGCCATTATTTTTCTGGATCAAATGTCTGGGGAAGAATCGCTTGCGTCTTTCCTACAAACATTACGAACCGATTGCCTAATACATTGTCCGATAATAGTCCTGATCATGAGGCAGGTGGTTACAATTTTGCTATGTTGCGGTAGTTACCCTATTTGTCACACGACCATCTGGATTTATACGCAGAAATTAATGTGAAAATAGAACATATTTTATCTACGCCACATTTTTTCGAGCGAGGGTAATCCGCCAATGTTTTAGCGTAAAATAATCGCTAAACAGCTTTATTCAAATTATTTATTGCAGCTTAGAGTCTTCAGGGATAATTCTGAATCTGCAAATTTCATTGTAATCATGAAAAGAAAACCAACTACAAAACGAAAAAAAAGAGTCCTAAAAAAGACTAAATCCAGATATTGGCGGGGTTATCCGAAATTTGTTTTTATATGGATTTTGGTCACTATCTCATTTGTTGCTCTGACTTATATTGGTTATCTGGATTATACGGTTCGGGATCTGTTCGAGGGTAAACGATGGTCTCTGCCTGCAAGAGTCTACGCCAAACCGACTGAAATTTATGTAGGTGTCAATATTGGTTCCGACAGATTTAAGAAATTGCTGGGTCAGCTTCGATATAGAAAGGATCCGGATCTGGCTGCCGAGGGTACCTACCTTCAAAGTGGTCGACGTTTTATGGTTAAGACACGGTCTTTTAGATTTTGGGATAAGCAACAGGAGAGTCGTGTCGCGCAGATTAACTTTTCGTCACGTGGCGTGGTGGCGATGCGTGATCTGAAAAATTCCAAAGATCTTGCCATTCTCCGTATGGATCCTGTGCAGATTGGTAGTTTTAACCCAAGCCATAACGAGGATCGAATACTTGTCAGGTTAGACCAGGTGCCAAAGCAATTGATCGACGCTTTGTTGGCTACTGAAGATCGTGACTTCTACGACCATTTTGGGGTTTCGCTGCGAGGTGTTGCGCGGGCCTTATGGGCGAATATTCGAGCGGGTGGTGTGGTACAGGGTGGCAGTACCATTACCCAACAGTTGGTCAAGAATTTTTATCTGAATTCGGAGCGCAGTTTGTGGCGCAAAATTAATGAAGCCGTGATGGCAGTGATCTTGGAACTGCGTTATTCGAAAGACGAAATTCTTGAAGCCTATTTGAACGAAATTTACCTGGGACAGGAGGGAGCCAGGGCCATCCATGGTTTTGGTTTGGCCAGCCGTTTTTATTTTGATCGTTCGCTGGCAGATCTGAAGCTACAGCATACTGCATTACTGGTCGCTTTGCTAAGAGGTGCTTCGTACTATGATCCCAGGCGTTCTCCCGACCGAGCTAAGAAGCGTAGAAATCAGGTTATCGACAAAATGCGTAGCCAGGATTTCATCACCCCACAACAGGTCAGTGCAGCAAAAAGCAAGGATTTGGATGTCAGCCGACGCGGAAGGCGAGTGACCACTCGTTATCCGGCTTTTATGAATTTGGTACGCCGCCAGCTAAAAGAGCAATATCCCTACGAGGATTTAACCTCAGAGGGCTTGACAATATTAACAACACTGGATCTATCGGTGCAGCAAACTCTTGAAGCGAGCGCCGAGAAAACGATTAAACAGTTAGAAAAACGAAAGAATGTCAATAAGTTACAGATTGCTACGGTAGTGACGCAGCGTGAAGGGGGTGAAATCGTGGCACTGCTTGGTGGACGTGATGCTCGCTTTGCCGGACTAAACAGAGCCGTGGATATTCGACGTATGATTGGGTCTCTGGCCAAGCCGGCGGTTTATTTGACGGCGTTGAATAAGCCGCGCGACTATACCATTGTGACACCTCTTGATGACTCAACTATTCGAATGAAAACGGGTGGTCAGGTTTGGTCGCCGAAGAATTTTGATCGTAAGGAGCATGGTCGGGTGCCATTGCATAAAGCCCTGGCGAAGTCATACAATCTGGCAACCGTACGTCTGGGAATGGATCTGGGGGTCGCGCATGTGATTAAGACCCTGGAAAATATGGGTATCCAAAGTGAAATAAATCGATATCCGTCGATTTTATTGGGCGCAATCGAATTATCACCACTGGAAGTGACCCAAATGTATCAGACCCTTGCGGGGGATGGATTCATGACGCCCTTGCGTGCGATACGTTCGGTTATTGCTCACGACGGAACCCCGTTACAACGTTATCCGCTGACCATTCGTCAGACAATAGATCCCGGAGCGGTGTTCCTTACCAATGCTATTCTTCAGGAAGTTATGCGTAATGGAACCGGAAAGTCTGTTTATTCGGTATTACCTGACAATCATAATGTCGCGGGTAAGACAGGTACGACAAATGGTTTACGAGACAGTTGGTTTGCGGGATTTACTGGAGATTATCTAAGCGTTGTCTGGATAGGACGAGATGACAATAAGCCGATGGGTCTGACTGGAAGTTCAGGAGCATTAAAGGTCTGGACAAAGCTCATGAGTAAGGTGAGTGCCAGGCCACTGGATTTAATCCCACCTGATACGATTGAATGGGTATTAATTGATCAACAATCTGGCTTACGGGCGAATAATAGTTGTCATGATGCGGTAGAATACCCGTTTATACGGGGTTCGGCTCCGCTCGATAGTGCACCCTGTATAGGGTGGCAGCAGAGGGAGTTCGATGGTTGGTACGAAGACTGGTTTTAATTTAGTCTGTTTTTGGGGATAGAGCTAATATTCCGAAAACTTTGGAATGATGGATGTAGACAGCCGATAGCCGCCTGTCCGCGTTGTTGATAATAAAGAAAATATGAGAAGAAATTATTCAGTCGTATGTGCCCTATGTATTTTATTGGTTTTCAATGGGTGTTCAGCATATCGGTATTATTCTCTCCCGGTAAAAAAACCACCAACAAAACAAATTAAACCACCAATAGCCACCACCAGGCCTGTCAAAAAACAGCCAAAAATTAGAGTACCGAAACAAGCAAATATCCGTCGGGCGGCACCAAAAGCATCCCCACCGGCTGTACTCGCCTTACAGGGGCAGGCTGACAGTCAGCGTCGTGGTGGCGAATTGGATTCGGCAGTGGTGACTCTGGAGCGGGCGATTCGGATTCAGCCCAGAAATGCGTTGCTTTGGCATAAAATGGCTGAAATTAGATTACAGCAGCACAAACCCCGGTTGGCTTTGGATTTGGCTAAAAAATCGGATTCTCTAGCTTCAGGGAATCGTGAATTGAATAAAAAAAACGCCGTAATTATCACGGAATCGCGTCGCTTATTGGGCCAGGGATCTGGGGTTCAATAGGGTTTTCAACAGCAAATAATCAAGGTAGAAAAAATATAAATGCTACATAAGCGATGGATATGGATAGGCTTTCTGCAAAGAATCTTTAGCGAGGCTGGCCGCTGGTCTGTGGATTCGGTAAAATGACCCTATTCAAACCGATCTTATGGAGTTTAGTGTGCCGATATATTCGGTCGATAAACTGATATCTCAGGCACGTAAGCTTGCGAGTGAATACAAGCAGGCAACCGGTAAGACTTTGCCGGGGATGAGTAGTGAAATTGCAAATTACGACGCTTCCCAATTATTAAATTTAACTTTGTCAGAAGACAGTGGGCAAGGCTTTGATGCCATCGATAAAGATGGCCGGAAAATTCAAATTAAGGGAAGGACAATATTTGATGAAGGCAAATCCGGTCAGCGTATCGGCCAGATAAAACTTAATCAGCAGTGGGATTGTGTGGTCTTGGTGTTGCTTGATCAAAGTTACGAATCGTATGAAATTTATGAAGCGAGCAGGGATGAACTTCTGGAGTATATTGATCAATCCAGTCCTGCGCAGAAAAAACGCGGCGCACTGTCTGTTGCGCGATTTAGAATAATTGGCAATCTGATGTGGACACGAGACGGAGAGCTTTAAGTGATGGGTTTATTGTCTGTCTACCCGGTTGGTTTTTGGCGAGTCATAACGACAATTCATGCTTGAATTAGAGAATATATTCTCTGCTGATGGTCCCTTATCCAATAAAATATCCGGGTATAATCCACGTCCGGCTCAATTGCAGATGGCACAGGCGATTGCACGTGCTATTAAAAACGGGCAACATTTAATCGCTGAAGCCGGTACCGGAACCGGTAAGACTTTGGCTTATCTCATCCCTGCTATATTGTCCGGCAATCGCGTTATTGTTTCCACCGGTACAAAGAATTTACAGGATCAATTATTTAATAAAGACCTGCCGGCTATCCGTTCGGTACTGTCTGTACCGTTTCAGGCCGCCTTGCTGAAAGGGCGTAGTAACTATTTGTGTCGCTATCGACTCAATAACGTTATGGAGTCGGAATCCGGATTTAGTAAATTAGACGCTGTTTCTATCAACAGGATTAATCGCTGGGCCGGGAAAACCCGAGTAGGGGATATTTCTGAAGTATCCAGTGTGGATGAATCTGCTTCCGTCTGGCCTATGGTGACCTCTACCGGAGATAACTGTCTGGGTCAGGAATGTCCGGAATATAATGATTGCTTTCTGGTGAAGAGCCGACGCCGGGCTCAGGAAGCGGAAATTCTTGTCGTAAATCATCATCTACTCTGTGCGGACTGGTCAATACGTGACGATGGTTTTGGTGAGCTTTTACCGGAAGCCGATGTCATTATCGTCGATGAAGCTCACCAATTTTACGATGTTGCTTCTCGATTTCTGGGGGCTTCAGTCAGTGCCCGTCAAATCAATGATCTAAGTAAGGATGTTGTTGTAGAATTTGCAAAGGATGCTCCGGACATGCCGGATTTAAAGGATCGTGCCGATGCATTATTGGCATCTGTAAAAGAGGCCAGGTTGTTGTTTGGTGAATCGGTCAGGCGGGGTGCCTGGCAGGAGATTGAGCGTGACAAAAATATCGTAGCCGGAGTAGAGGAGATTATCACGCGTTTATCTTCCTTGATCGAGGTGCTGGATTCTGCTGCGCAACGGGGTAAGGGTCTGGAGTCCTGTTTGCGAAGATGTAAAGAAATTATCGGTAATTTAAGTGCCTTACTCAAGGACAACCAAGGTGAGTGGATTCGTTGGTATGAGACACATAAACGAACATTTAGTCTGAATCGTACTCCGTTTGAAATAGCTGAGGAGTTCCAGAAACTTGTCGAGGTTCGTGGGTCGACCTGGATCTATACTTCTGCCACCTTGACTGTTGCCAATCGATTTGATCATTTTAAATGGACTCTGGGTTTGGATTCGGTAAACGAAAAACTGTGGGACAGTCCGTTTGATTATCCGAAACAGGCCTTGTTTTTTCATCCCCGCGGTCTACCGGTTCCGGCGGCACCTGATTATGTCAAGCAGGTCGCTGAACTCGCCATTGAAATTTTGCAGGCGAGTAAAGGGCGGGCTTTCTTCTTGTTTACCAGTCATCGAGCCCTGCGTGAATCAGCGGATCTTCTTGTTGACCGACTGGATTATCCGTTATTGGTACAGGGCACTCGGCCTAAATCCATACTCATAGACGAATTTAAGGCGCATGGAAATGCTGTGTTGTTGGGTACTGCAAGTTTTTGGGAAGGGGTCGATGTTCGAGGAGACGCATTGTCCTGTGTGATTATCGATAAGTTACCGTTTGCATCGCCTCGAGATCCTGTGATGCGGGCACGACTTGATAATTTACAAAGTCGTGGTCAAAATCCTTTTAATAACTTTCAACTACCAATGGCAGCAATATCTCTGAAACAGGGCGTGGGGCGATTAATACGTGATATTAGTGATCGGGGTGTGTTTGTTTTGTGTGATCCTCGCTTACTAAAACGATCCTATGGTCAGGTTTTTCTCGATAGCCTGCCTGCGATGAAACGTACACGAAATCTGGAGGATGTGCGATCATTTTTTGCTTGCGAGGCAGAAGTGACGACCCAATGAAAATATTAGCTATAGAAACAGCGACCGAAGCCTGTTCTGCTGCGTTGTCGATTGATGGAAATATTGTCGAGCGCTATGAGCTGAAACCACGGCAGCACAGTCGTTTAATATTGGCGATGATGGATTCATTGCTCAATGAAGCCGGTGAAGATCTGCAACAATTGGATGCTCTGGCATTTGGCTGTGGGCCAGGTTCTTTTACCGGGCTGCGCATTGCAGCAGGGGTTATTCAGGGTGCTGCGCTGGGGGCCGATTTGCCGGTTATTCCTGTGTCGACTTTAGCCGCATTAGGCCAGGATTGTCTGGATAGAAACGATGTCAATACTGTATTTACAGCGATTGATGCGCGAATGGGAGAGGTTTATTGGAGTGTTTGTAATCGCAATGTCCAAGGTTTAGCCGAGCAGATAGAGCCAGAGACCGTGACACCCGTAGATCGAATCGAATGTGCGGATAATGCCTGTGGAATCGGAATAGGTAGTGGCTGGGACACTTACCAGGAAAAATTAACTGAAAAACTTGGCAAACGAGTTTCAAGTGTTGAGCTTGGATATTTCCCCAGGGCTGCCGCTGTAGCCCGTCTTGGTCTCGATGGTTTTGACAATGGTAAGGCTGTACCGGCTGAGGACGCGCTACCCGTATACCTGAGAAATAAAGTCGCTAAAAAGAAAGGTGAATAAAATGAATGGCGCCCGGAAGCTCTCTACTCTCGGATGGCCTCCTATGGATAAAATGTTACTCAGAAACTTTATTCTGGATTTATTGCAGAGTTGTATGTTTACTATGCTGGGTGTTTTCCTGCTTGGGCCCGTTGCGGTTTCCGCGGCAGAGTCAACGACAGGTTTAAAGTCGGTTGTAGATGAATTCGAAGGAGCCTTTCCTAAATCAATTCAGTCGAATGGAAGAGTTCGGGAGTTTGAATTGATTGCTGCTGAGTCAGGCTGGGGGCTTGTACCCCCTTATCAAGCGGGTACATGGTCATACAATGATCAGATTCCAGGGCCAACGCTGAGAATAAAACTGGGTGAAACTTTACAAGTAAGACTTATCAATAAACTGGCTGAGCCTACCAGTATTCATTGGCATGGGATCCGTGTTCCTAATGCAATGGATGGGGTTCCATCATTGACCCAGGCAAGCATAAAAAGTGGTTCTGAATTTACCTATCGGTTCACCCCGAAAGATGCTGGAACCTTCTGGTATCATCCTCATGTGCGTTCCGCCGAACAGGTCGAGCGTGGTCTTTATGGTGTGGTGGTGGTGGAAGATCCGGGCGAGCCTGAATATTCCCGGGAGTGGGTCTGGATTCTTGATGATTGGCTGATCGATAATAACCGCACAATTGTGGATACATTTGTTACTCGTCATGATTTGGCGCACGATGGGCGATGGGGTAATTATTTAACAGTAAACGGTCAGCACCGGCCCGGCTATTCAGCAAAACCAGGAGAAAGAATACGAATTCGAATGGTTAATGTTGCCAACGCCAGGGTATTTGCGCCGGAAATTAGCACTGTTAGAGCAACAGTCATCGCAGTGGATGGCATGTTGACAGAATCTGCCTTTCCTCTGGATCGGTTTATTTTGGCTCCAGGTAATCGAATTGATGTTGATTTCATTGTTCCAGCGAATTCAAAGGGAGCAGTACTTGATGTGGTGGATCGTTTTTCACGCAAACCGGAAGTTCTGGCATCCGTTCGTGTGGAGCCCACTGAAGCGATAAAAACACCACATTTTGATGCTCCGAGTGCAAAGCATTTTCCAAACTGGAATCAGGTTCTGGAAATGCCCGTTTTTCATAATTTTGTCCTGGACGCAGAACGAGGTGGCCACTATGGAATTGTTTGGACAATTGACGGCCAAGCCTGGCCCGAGAGGAATGTGGTCACTCTGAAAACTAATCGATTCTATCGCCTGCGCTTTAGCAATTTATCTTCACGCCTGCATCCCATGCATCTGCATGGACAGTTTTTTAAATTGATTGCGCGTAATGGTCAGTCAGTCGATGAGCGGTTTTGGCGGGATACAGTGTTGATTGAGGGGAATGAATCGGTTGATATTGGCCTGGTGCCATTGGATAAGGGTAATTGGGCGACTCACTGCCATATTCTTGAACATGCAGAAGCAGGGATGATGAGCGTATTGCAGGTGGAGTAAAGAATCAATATTTTTTGAATATGATGGGATAGTGAAGAGCTGGAGTGAGATGCCAACCTGTCTCGATATTGTCTCCTGGTCATACTGCTATCTTTTGTAGATAACGATATATTGATTTCAAGCAGTATGATATTAACGTTTGGCAATAGTCCTATAATTTCGTTAATAAAATTTCGTTAGGAGGCTGTCGCAAATTAGAAGTCGTTGCCGGGGAAGTGGTTTTGAGGCAAATTATTTCGAATAAGTGAGGCGAATCGTGGATCTATTTAACAATGGTATTCGTAAAAATGGGCCAAAATCCACTTTTCCGTAGGCTCTCTATTCTTGGATAGCCTCTTTGACGAGGCCAATACCACGAAGCAGGAAACAAGGACATATATGAGATACCGATACGATTCGACATTTTTGCCTGCAGATCCTGAGCTTATTTTGGCTGTTGAGCAGGCTGCCGGTCGGTTACATCTGAAGCTCAAAGGCCTGGATTTGGAGAATTTGGATATATCTGATTATAACAAGCACTATTTTAATCATAAGCTTGCCAGGCTATCGGAAACCTTTCAACTGTATACTTATCTGTTGGCGGTTATGTTGGATAAGCAGGATATTGGATTGAAGGATTTTGTTCTGGTTGACTATGGCGGAGGTTATGGGTTTTTGTCATTATTGGCTAAGGAGTTGGGCGTTGGGTGCGTGATCTACAACGACATTTACGATATTTCTTGCCACGATGTCGAAGTGATTGCCAGAGCCTTAGATTTGAGGCTGAACCATGTTGTCTGCGGAGGTGTCGACGATGTGACACAGTATACGAGTAAGAAATTACTTAGTGTTAACGGGGTTGTATCTTACGATGTTATCGAACATATCTACGATATAGAGGGCTATTTGAGGGCTATCAGGCATTGCTCTGAAGGTGATTTGCGGTTGGTTTTCGGCTCAGGGGCTAATATTCATAATCCGGTAACTCGTAGGAATATCGAAAAATTTCATAAGACATGCGAATACCTGGATCGACAAAAAATTTCCGGGGCGAAGGAGCGCGATACCCTTAGAAGTTTTTTGGCGTTAAGGAAGGAAATAATCCAATTATATGATGAAGATATGGATGAATGGGTTGTTGATACACTGTCTAAAGCGACTCGCGGATTAATGACAGAAGATATCAAAAAATGCGTGAATCAGTATAAGACCACAGGAAAAATAGACTATATTCCAGATCATCCCACCAATACCTGTGATCCGTTAACGGGTAACTGGGCAGAACATTTGATGCCCACAAACAGACTGTCGGCTATTCTCAATGAAGAGGGTTTTGATGCCGCAATTCTAAAAGGATACTGGTCATATTCCAGTCAGCCGGTTAAAAAAGCGATACAATTTGTTTTGAATTGGTTGATTTATCTCTCGGGAAAACATGGCCTGGTTTTTTCACCTCACTATGTTGTGTATGCTAATCTCTCCGATAAATAAGAACCTGGAAGACTGTCTGACCCTAGCGAGGTAATTCCGAATACCCCATCAGGAATTTATCCACCGAGCGGGCTGCTTGTCGTCCTTCGCGGATTGCCCAGACAACCAGTGATTGGCCGCGGCGCATATCACCTGCTGTAAAGACTTTATCAATGCTTGTTTGATATTTTTCGGTATCAGCTTTTACATTTCCCCGGCCATCCAGATCGACACCAAGTTGCTCTAACATGCCTTCCTGTACCGGATGCACAAAGCCCATCGCCAGTAGAACCAGATCAGCTTTAAGTGAAAATTTGCCGCCAGATACTTCACTCATGTTCCAATTGCCGTCGGTCTGCGTCCATTCTACGCGTGCGCAATTAATCTGAATGACCTGGCCGTCGTTATTTCCTTCAAGAGATTTTGTGGTTACACTCCAATCTCGTGTGCAACCTTCCTCTTGCGACGAAGAGGTTCGCAGCTTATTGGGCCAGTTAGGCCAGGTCAGTTCTTTATTTTCTTTTTCGGGGGGTTTTGGCAATATTTCCAGTTGGGTAACCGATAGTGCACCTTGACGGATTGAGGTTCCGATACAATCAGAACCGGTGTCGCCGCCACCGATAACAATGACATGCTTGCCTTCCGCGCTTATATTCAAATCATCGGCGATATTGCTGCCCGCCACTCGTTTGTTTTGTTGCGGAAGAAATTCCATCGCAAAATGTACACCGCTTAATTCTCGGCCTGGTACTTCCAGGTTTCTAGGGTGTTCCGAGCCACCGGTTAATATTACTGCATCGAATTCGTCAACCAATTGGCTGGCTGGAAAATCTTTGCCTACGTGGTTATTGGGACGAAACACCACACCTTCTGCCTGCATTTGTCCGACACGCCGGTCTATATGGTATTTATCCATCTTAAAATCTGGAATACCGTAGCGCATCAAGCCACCAATACGGTCAGATTTTTCCAGTACAGTGACTTCGTGTCCAGCTCTAGCCAGCTGTTGGGCGCTGGCAAGCCCGGCGGGACCTGAGCCGACAATTACGACAGTCTTGCCAGTACGATGCGGTGGTACCTGGGGTTCTATCCAACCCTCCTGCCATGCTTTATCGATGATAGAACACTCTATTGATTTGATTGTCACAGGTTCTTCGAAAAGATTCAAAGTACAGGCAGCTTCACAGGGCGCCGGGCAAATACGACCGGTAAATTCAGGGAAATTATTGGTGCTGTGTAGTACTTCAAGTGCCTGTTTCCAGTCACCTTCGTATACCAGGTCGTTCCAGTCAGGAATAATATTGTTGACCGGGCAGCCCTGATGGCAGTAGGGAATGCCACAGTCCATACACCGAGCACCTTGCCTGCTAAGTTCTGCATCAGCGAGCGGAACGAAGAATTCATGAAAGTGTTGAATTCGATCAGCCGTCGGCGTATAGCTACGATCCTGGCGGGGGATTTCAATAAAACCTGTGGGTTTGCCCATTCTTTATTTCCTCTGATAATACTTAATCAGGCGATTTTCTGTGTGCCTGGTTGCTCCGGGGTTCCTTGCATTTGTAGTAGAGCCTGTTTGTAATCAACAGGCATGACCTTTACAAATTTAGGCAGGAATTGATCCCAGTGATCGAGAATGTTCTGTGCCGTCTGGCTACCAGTATAGTGCTGGTGTTTTTCGATCAGTTTTCTAAGACGTTGTTCATCGTTATACATCATATCTCGCATCAAATCGAAGTCTTCATGCATTGATGGAGTTTCGTCGCGGTTCAATGAAGATTTGTGTTCGGTAATGGGTTCCAGTTCTACCATGGCCAGGTTACATCTTCGCTCGAAGTCTCCATCTTTATTGAGTACGTAGGCTATTCCCCCACTCATTCCTGCGGCAAAGTTACGACCCGTTTCTCCAAGAACCACAATGATGCCACCCGTCATATATTCACAGCCATGGTCACCCAAACCTTCGACGACCGCGATGGCTCCCGAATTTCGTACTCCAAAACGTTCTCCCGCAACTCCATTGAAATAGCATTGACCACTGATTGCACCATAGAGAACGGTATTTCCGACAATGATGTTGTCTTCGGCTTTAATTGGTGAATTTTTGGGTGGATATATGACCAGTCGTCCACCACTTAGCCCTTTGCCAACATAATCGTTGCCTTCACCCTGTAATTCGATGCTGACACCGGCTGATAGGAATGCACCGAAGCTTTGCCCTGCGGTTCCTTTGGCGGTAATACTAATAGTGTCTTCGGGAAGTCCTTTGTGGCCATACCGCTTTGCCACTTCACCCGATAACATTGCCCCAAATGTACGATTTGTGTTGCGTATAAGTGTGTCGATTTTTACGGGTTTACCTTCTTCCAGTGCTGCACGGGACAGCTCGATCATTTTTTGATCCAGAGCTTTGTCAAGGCCATGTTCCTGCTTCTCGCAGTTAAATAAGGCTACATCAGGGGCCACGGGAGGCTTATACAAAATACGTGATAAATCAATTCCTTTCGCTTTCCAATGCGAGATGGCTTTACGCATGTCCAGGCGTTGCGTTTGACCTATCATTTCATCGAAGCGTCGATACCCCAGTTTGGCCATTAACTGGCGGACTTCTTCTGCTACAAAGAAAAAATAATTGACGACATGTTCAGGTTGTCCGGTGAAACGCTTGCGCAATTCCGGGTCCTGGGTGGCAACACCCACCGGACAGGTATTCAGATGACACTTCCTCATCATAAGGCAGCCTTCTACAATTAACGGCGCGGTTGCGAAACCAAATTCATCTGCGCCAAGTAAGGCGGCAATAATAACGTCACGTCCACTGCGAAGGCCGCCATCAGTTTGTACTGCTATGCGTCCACGCAGTTTATTTAGAATCAGCGTTTGATGGGTTTCGGCTAAACCAATTTCCCAAGGTAGGCCAGCGTGTTTAATCGAGGTAATAGGGCTGGCACCGGTTCCGCCATCGTAGCCGGAAATGGTTACATGATCAGCGTGTGCTTTTGAGACTCCAGCTGCAACGGTTCCCACGCCAACCTCTGAAACAAGCTTGACACTGATGCGCGCTTTGGGGTTTGCATTTTTTAAATCATGGATCAGCTGTGCCAGGTCTTCTATTGAGTAAATGTCATGATGTGGTGGTGGTGAAATTAATCCAACCCCAGGTGTTGAATGGCGTACTTTGGCGATGACCTGATCGACTTTATGTCCCGGTAGTTGGCCACCTTCGCCCGGTTTCGCACCTTGAGCGACTTTGATCTGAAGGTCGTCTGCGTTGACCAAATATTCTGTAGTTACGCCAAAACGCCCGGATGCTACCTGCTTGATTGCAGAGCGCATCGAATCGCCATTTTCAAGTGTTTTGTATCGTTCTGCCAGCTCTCCACCTTCACCGGTATTTGATTTTCCGCCGATTCTGTTCATGGCGATTGCCAGGGTTGTATGCGCTTCGTAAGAAATGGAACCGAACGACATGGCGCCAGTGGCAAATCGTTTGACGATGCTCGCTGCTGGTTCCACCTCGTCGATTGGAATCGAAGAACCAGAGAATTCAAAAGTCATTAATCCTCTGAGAGTGAGCAAGCGTTCATTTTGTTCGTCAACTAATTTAGTAAATTCACTGAACAATTTTGGATTATTTGATCGAGTAGCGTGCTGTAGTTTGGAAATCGATTCAGGTGTCCACATATGGTCTTCGCCACGCAGTCTGAATGCATATTCTCCACCGACATCCAAAGCATTTTTGTACAATGGTGCGTTGCCGAATGCCTGACGGTGCCGTTGTATGGTTTCTTCAGCTATTTCAAAGAGTCCCGAGCCTTCTGTCGTACTCGAGGTGCCACAAAAATATTGGTCGAGAAAGGATTGTGTCAAGCCAATTGCGTCGAATATTTGTGCGCCACAATAGGACTGGTAAGTAGAAATACCCATTTTAGACATGACTTTGAGCAATCCCTTATTGACGGCCTTAATATAGCGTTGATGGGCTTCCTGTTCTGAAATAGGTTCAGGCAGGTTTTCATGCAGGCTGGACAGGGTGTCGAAGGCCAAATAGGGATTGATCGCCTCTGCGCCAAATCCTGCTAAAACGGCAATATGATGGACTTCCCGGGCTTCGCCAGTTTCTATAACCAACCCGGCTTCGGTACGTAACCCTTCTTTAATCAGGTGATGATGGGTTGCTGATGTCGCCAGTAATGCGGGTATTGCCACACGGCCTGAATCCATAGAGCGATCTGAAAGAATAAGGATATTATTTCCTTCCTTGACAGCTTCCTGGGCGCTGATGCAGAGTGCTTTGAGTGCGGGTTCCATACCCACAGTTCCGCTGTCGGAGGGGTAGCAAATAGACAGGGTTTTAGTTTTAAATGCTCCATGACTACGTGCTTCGATGCGTCGGACTTTTTCAAGGTCGACGTTGGTCAGGATTGGTTGACGAACCTCAAGGCGTTTGTGAATGCCTCCTTCATCCATATCCAACAGATTGGATCTTGGACCAATCAGGGAGACGAGTGACATGACCAGTTCTTCCCGTATTGGGTCGATTGCAGGATTAGTGACCTGGGCAAATACCTGTTTGAAATAGTCGTAGAGTAACCTGGAACGATTTGACAGAACCGCTAAAGAGGCATCTATGCCCATCGATCCGATTGGATCCTGAGAGCCAATTGCCATGGGAGTAAGAAAGAATTTTATGTCTTCCTGGGTAAATCCGAAGGCTTGCTGTCGATTTAACAGAGTTTCGTCATCCGGAGCCATGGCGGCAATTTCATCCGGTAATTCTTCCAGTTTGATTTGAGATCCATGTAACCAGTCCTGGTAGGGTGCTCGCAACGCGAGTTTGGTTTTTAATTCATCATCATTGATGATACGACCTTCATCCATATCAATGAGAAGCATTTTTCCAGGCTGGAGTCGCCATTTTTTAATGATTTTTTCTTCGGGTATGTCCAGTACGCCCATTTCAGAAGCCATTACCACAAGATCGTCATCGGTGATTAAATAGCGTGCCGGACGCAAACCATTGCGATCCAGTGTTGCCCCAATTTGGCGTCCGTCGGTGAACGCTATTGCCGCAGGGCCATCCCAGGGCTCCATAAAGGCTGCATGATATTCGTAAAACGCCCGACGTTTGTGATCCATGAGTGGATTTCCGGTCCATGCTTCCGGTATCAATAACATCATGGCGTGGGCAAGTGAATAACCACCTGCCACCAGGAGTTCAAGAGCGTTATCAAAACATGCAGTATCCGATTGGCCTTCGGTAATCAATGGCCAGAGTTTATCCAGATCCTTGCCCAATGCTTCGGATGACATGGATTGTCGTCTTGCTGCCATCCAGTTGACATTGCCACGAACAGTATTGATTTCGCCATTGTGGGCAATCATGCGAAAAGGTTGTGCAAGATCCCATGTCGGAAAGGTATTCGTGGAGAAACGTTGATGTACCAGAGCTAAAGCCGATTCCATGCGGTTATCAGTTAGATCAGGAAAATAGATGCCTACCTGGTCTGCCAGTAGCATGCCCTTGTAAAGTAAAGTTCTACAAGACATCGATGTGATATAGAACGCCTGGCCATTTTGTAGCTTGGCTTTTCTAACGGTGTGCTCCACTTGTTTTCGGATGACAAAAAGTTTGCGCTCAAATGTATCCTGGTCGGGGCAATTAATACCTCGACCGATAAATATTTGCCGGATTGTAGGTTCTACTTCTTTGACGCTTTCGCCCAGGGCACTGTTGTTCACGGGTACGTCGCGCCAACCGAGGACAGTTTGCCCTTCTGATTGTATGCTTTTTACGAGCGCCTGTTCACAAAAGGATTTGGTTTCAATTTGCGGAGGTAGAAATACCATTCCGACCCCGTATAGCCCTGGGGCTGGCAATTCCAGATTTGCTTTAGAGCATTCTTCTCTAAAAAAGCCATCTGGAATTTGAATCATAATTCCAGCACCATCTCCGGCGAGAGGATCCGCGCCAACCGCACCCCGGTGTGTCAAGTTTCTGAGTAGCTCTAAGCCCCGACTGACAATTGAATGACTTTTATGTCCCTTGATATTCGCAAAAAATCCAACACCACACGCGTCGTGTTCGTTGCGCGGGTCATATAACCCTTGTTTTTCAGGGAAAGTGCTATAACTCATGGCACACCTCAAATGTTTCTAGCCAAATTCTTTAATGTAGGGAGAAATTCCCCAATACGACTGATCGGTATTCCTCCATCTAGATGGAGGAATAAACAATACGAAAATCACTTCTTTTGACGCTTGCTTTTTGAGCGGGCAGCAAATAAAAAAGCAGGGTATTATATCCATTAATCAAAAATTTGTCATGTTGGAGACTGTATTGATCACGGCGAAACGGTTCTAAACTTCTTGACACGAGGATTTCATTCGTGGTGGTTGAGAATTTTTAGTCATTCTCAGATAA
>Ga0114934_10000364_pt1 | contig 28278 bp, 25 predicted proteins | sample 4SBtaG_2_FD_99695 | JGI IMG/M metagenome (GOLD analysis project Ga0114934, IMG submission 99695) | Deep subsurface microbial communities from Kolumbo volcano to uncover new lineages of life (NeLLi) - 4SBTROV10_white metaG | ecosystem: Environmental > Aquatic > Marine > Volcanic ...
GTAGCAGAATAGACATATTTTAAATAGTTACATGCTTTATTTTAAAAGTTTTTCAACAGCTTGGTAAGGGATAAGTATAAAGATTTTACAATATCAAGTTTAATTAAATTGTTGTATAAAATAATTTTTTGTGATAAACTGTCTAAGAAATGAATAGAATTGCTTCTACTACTAATAAAATAATTACCCTGCCTAAAAGAATAAGCAAGCGTTTTTTCATGTGGTTTTTGGTGAGTGCTAACACTCCCATGAACAAAATAAAATCAAGAGAAATAGTAGCAGACTATCTTAGTGAAGGTTTTGATATTGTTTTCTCTGCATTATTTGTTGCTGTTTTATTGAGAGCTACTTTTGTACAGGCCTATTATATACCTTCGGGTTCCATGCTAGAAACACTACAAATAAAAGACCATCTTATTGCTAATAGAGCAGCATACTGGTTTTATCCAATAAAGAGAGGAGATATAATAATTTTTAAATATCCTTATGATAATAGAGATTTTATAAAGAGAGTCATAGGACTTCCCGGTGATAAAATAGAAATTACAGATGGGCAATTATATAGAAATGGCAAAAAGATTAATGAGCCCTATTTAAGAGAAGAAATGTATTTTGATTTTTCGCCTGTCATAGTTCCAAAAAATAAATTATTTGTATGTGGTGATAATAGGAATAATAGTGATGATAGCCGGCACTGGGGAATGCTTCCTATAGAGAATGTTAAAGCTAAAGCATTACTGATATACTGGCCACCAAGTAGAATTAGGATGATAAAGCATTTCCGTTATCCTGAGGAGGTGAGATGAGTTTGATTCCTTTATGTAAAGAATGCATCGAAATGGATTTAAAGGGAAAAGATAAGAATGAGATTTTGAACAGTCTGATTGAGCTTATTTCATATTCTGGAAAAATAAATGATATTGAAGTATTTAGAAAAGCAATTTTCGATAGAGAAAAAAAGATAACAACTGGCATAGGAAGTGGAATAGCAATACCTCATGCAAAGAGTGATGGAGTTGATAGTTTTTCTTTAGCTTTTGCAAGGTCTAAAGCAGGGCTTGATTTTGCTTCTATGGATAATAAATCTGTCCATTTATTCTTTATTCTTGGAGCTCCTGTTGACCATGATGACGATTATCTTAAGGGTATGAGTGAACTCTCAGGTCTTCTTAAAGATCCAATATTTAGAAATAAACTATTGGAAGCAAAATCCAAAGATGAAATATATAATCTTATAATAGGTGAAAATTGATATGGCCAAAAAAAAATATCCATTTGAAATTAATGAAGTAATCGTCCATCCTGTTCATGGAATTGTAGAAGTAAAAGAAATCAAAGAACAGGAAATTCTCGGTGAAATAAAAAAATATTTTGTATTAAAGCCGCTGGTAGAAAGGCTTTCTGAGGTTATGATACCTGTTGATAGGATAGAAACTTTAGGCGTCAGGAAAGTTCTTAATTCTAAAGAGATAATTGATATTTTCAGAGAACTTCAAAAAGAGCCTGAAGATTTTGGTAAATTGATGACAAATTGGGGAACACAGTATCAAAAAAATCTTAATATGGTACAGAGCGGTGATATTTCTGAGGTATGCAAAGTACTTAAATATCTTGCTGAAAGAAGAAAAAAAAGACAGCTTTCAAAAACCGATGATGATCTTTTTGATAAGGCTTTCATGTTAGTTCTATCGGAAGTATCTCATGTGCTTGATCTTGAAAAGGAAGAAGTAAGGATTATCCTTGACTTTGTTTTAGACAGTAAGCAAAAAGAAGAATAATGTTCCTTGTAAAAGATGTCCTCACAGAAAATGGCCTTTTTGCAAAGAAGATGGCACATTTTGAATATAGGCCTGGACAACTTAAAATGTCGAATTTTGTCAATGATATTATCGTTGAAAAAAAGATTGGCATTGTTGAAGCAGGTACTGGTATAGGCAAAGGAATGGCTTATCTTACGGCAGCACTTACTACTCATAAATTTCCTGTTATTATTTCAACTTATACAATCAATCTTCAAAACCAATTATTAAAAAAAGATATTCCAATAATAGAAAATGTACTTGGAAAAGAATTCAAAAGTATTTTATTAAAAGGAAGAAACAATTATGTCTGCTTAAGGAAGCTTACCAAAGTAAAATCTTTTGGTATTGAAGCAACTCTTTTTAACCATTCAGAAATCAAAAAGAATCTTAAACTTATTGATAAAATCTATGCACTTGAACAGGGAGATAGAGAACTTTTTCCTTTTTTTATACCACAACTTCTCTGGGAAGAAATAAATTGCAGTGCAGAAACTTGCTTTAGGAGCAAATGCCCTTTTTTCAAATCATGTTATTTCTACAAAGTCAGAAGGAAACTACAAAATTCAGATATAATTATCACTAATCATTCACTATTTTTTAAAGAATTAATGCCTCTTATAGAAAAAGAACCACAAAAATATAATACAATAATCTTTGATGAAGCCCATCATCTAGAGGATGTTGCCCAAGAACATTTTACGCTTAGCCTTACAAAAAGAGATTTTGAATTTATAAATAAATATATTGAAAAAAATATTATCAAGAGTATTGAAGATTCTGAGAAAAAAGTTGAATGTAGCAGTATTTTGAAAAAATTAAATGAAGATTCAAAGGAATATTTTAATTTATTCTCAAAAAATAATTCTTTCGAAAAAAGAATAGAGCTTAGCGAAAAAGAATTGGAAACTGGGCGTTTACTTACAATTAAAAACAGCCTTCAAAGGCTGGAACATATTTTAAATAATCAGGAAAAATTAGGGAACTACTCGCTATTAATTAGCGAAAATATATGCTCTCTTAGAAAAAAGCTTGATAAATTTATAGATTTTGATGATAATGAATTTGTATATTTTATAGAAAAATATAATACTCATGTTGAATTAAGAGTATGTAATATAGATTTTCAAAATGAAATAAAATCAAGCCTTTTTGGCGAAGAAAGAGGCATAGTATTTACAAGTGCAACCCTGTGTAGTGCAGGAGATATGAAATATTTCAAAGATGGTCTTGGAATTCCTTCTTATGCTGAATCGCTGATTGTAGAATCCCCATTTGACTTCTCAAAGCAAGCAATATGTTATATACCAAAAGACCTTCCTGATTTCAAGGAAATTGATTTTCTTGAAAAAGCTGCATATAAGGTTGAAAAAATACTTGAAGTTTCAAGAGGAAGAGCATTTATTTTATTTACATCATATTCCATGCTTAATAATTTTTGGGACTATTTTAATGAATCGCTTGAAATAAAAGGTTATACACCATTGAGGCAAGAAAATGGTGCATCTTCTGATATTCTAAAAAAATTTTATAATCAAGAAAAATCAGTCCTTTTTGGAACTGACAGATTCTGGGAAGGAGTAGATATACCCGGTGATAAACTTTCTTGTGTAATAATAATGAAACTTCCCTTCTCTGTTCCAGGCGATCCTATATATAAAAGATATGAGGAAAAAGTTAGGTCATTAGGCGAAAATCCTTTTATGAAGCTATCACTTCCTAATGCAATACTTAAATTAAGGCAGGGAATGGGTAGGCTTATTCGGCGAGCTAGTGATCGTGGAATATTGGCAGTAATGGATAGTAGAATACATACAAAAAGATATGGAAGAATAATTATTGATTCATTACCAAGAATGAAAATTACCGATGAAATATCCAAAATAAGGGATTTTTTTGAATAAAAGAGAAATAAATATTTTTTATGCCGGTTATTATGGATTTGATAATTTCGGAGATGAAGCTCTTTTATATTCAACGAGACTTATTATTGATAAAATATGTTCAAAATATAATCTTGATATTAATCATATATTACTTGATACCTATTATCATACAGGATTTCGCAGTGTAAACAGATGGAAATTCATGCATGTTTTAAATGCTATCAGGAAATGCGATATTATAGTTTTCGGTGGCGGAGGAGTATTTCAGGACAGAACAAGCTCTCTTTCACTATATTATTATATGTCTATAGTATTTTTTGCAAAGCTTATGAAAAAACATATAGTATTGCTCGGTCAGGGATTTGCATCAATAAATAAGACATTAAATCAATTCCTTTTGAAACGATTATTAAAAAATATTTCTTTAACAGTGAGAGATAAAGAAAGTAGTTATTTTATAGATGCCCTAAATAATAAAAATATTCTTTCAAGTGACCTTTTATTTAACTATCCTTTTTTAAATTTAGAAAGCAAAGATGATTCACCAACAATATATATAAATCTGAGAACATGGGAAAATAATGCTGAAAAAAAATCTATTTTAAGGTTTATAAAAGCACTTATTGATGAAGAAGAAATGGAAAAAATAGCACTTTCTCTAAGCCCAGTTGATAGAAAAAGTCTGAATATTGTAAAGGAAATGCTTGGTATAGAATATTCGAAATTAATCGAATTGGAAAAGAGCCCTAATGAGTTTATTAAATATTATAAAAGACCTGCTTTTCTAGTCGGAATGAGACTTCACAGCCTTATCATTGCAACATGTTTTGGGATTCCGTTTATTGCAGTGAGTAATGATAAAAAACTTGAGCGTTTTGCCTTGGAAACAGGTCAACAGTACTTTGCTCCATCAGATTATAATGGTATCATGCTTGGTATAAAAAAATTAAAAAAAGACAGAGAAAAATATGAATATTGTCTAAAAAAAGCATATTCTGCCATGAAAAAAAGAGCATCTTTAAATGAAAGTGTTTTTGAGGAGCAATTAAATATATGGAGGAAGAAATGAGTCATAAAATGAACTTTTATAATTCAGAAAAGCTTTTTGAACAAGCTAAAAAATTATGCCCGGGTGGAGTTCTTGGAATTAGAAAACCGAATAATTTTATTCCAGGAGAATATCCAATTTTTATAAAGAATGCAGAGAAAATGCATCTTCATGATGAAGATGATAATGAGTTTATTGATTTTCTTGCATCATATGGTCCAATAATAATCGGTCATAAAGAAAAAGAAATAGATGATGCTGTAATAAATAAAATAAAGACCGATGGTTTTTGCTTTAATCTGGCTCAGAAACATCAAAATGAACTGTTAAAACTCCTAATTAAGCATATCCCATGCGCAGAGATGGGCTTTTTAGTAAAAACAGGTTCTGATGCATCAAGTTCGGCAATAAGAATAGCTCGTGCATATACTGGAAAGGATATGGTCTTAAGATGTGGTTATCATGGATGGCATGATTGGTGTATATCAGTAAAAAACGGAATTCCTGAAAACTGTTATAAGGATATTGATTCTTTTGAATATAATAATATAGACTCACTCAATGAGAAATTAAAAATTCATTCAGGAAAGATTGGAGCTATTATTATGACTCCGCTTTCTCATGAATTGAATACTCCAATAATTGAACCTCAAGATGATTTTCTCAATAAAGTTAAAGAGATTGCTAAAAAAAATAATATAGTTCTTATTTTCGATGAAATAAGAACTGGCTTCAGAATGAGTATGGGTGGTGCTCAGGAATATTATGGAGTCACCCCAGATATGGCAATTTTTGGTAAAGCTATGGCTAATGGTTATCCTATATCTGCAGTAGTTGGAAAAAAAGAAATAATGGAATCAATGGAAGAAAAACATGTTTTTATCTCTTCGACTTTCTTTCCAAACAGTCTTGAAATGGTAGCATCTATAGCTACAATAAATATGTTAGAACGTGAAAATGTTATAGAAAATATTAGGAAAAAGGGCGAAATAATTAAAAAATTTACAATCGATGCTATTGAAAAAACAGGAGTAAAAGCTATTTATTCTGGAGTATTGCCAATGCCTTTTATCACATTTTACAAAGATAAAAATGACTCTGATCCAAAGGCATATAGAAATAGAAGAAATCTATTTTATACCGAACTTATAAGGAGAGGAATCTTCATGCAGCCTTTCCATCATGGATATATTGCTTATCGCCATACAGATGAGGATATCGGCCGAATGTGCGAAGCTATAAAAGAGAGTTTTGAAATAGTAGCTAAAATTTAGGGAAAATGGGAAGTAGGGAGTAGGGAGTAGGGAGTGGGGAGTAGAAAGTGAATGAAAAAAGGAATAAAATGTTATAATATGAAAAACAAAAGGGGGCCAATAACATGACAAAAGTTCTTAGTAATCTTAAACCACAACCATTATGGAATATATTTGAATCAATTTGTGAAATACCACATCCTTCAGGACATATTGAAAAAATTGCTGCATTTATTATGGATTTTGCTGATAAAAACGGCCTTGAAGCATATCAAGATAAGATTGGAAATATTATAATAAGAAAGCCTGCTACTTTAGGATATGAAGATAGAAAAGGTGTTATTCTCCAGAGCCATATTGATATGGTCCCTCAAAAAAACAGTGACAGTGATCATGATTTTGAAAATGATCCAATAAAACCAAGAATAGTAGGAAAACTGGTAAAAGCAACAAATACTACACTTGGAGCTGATAATGGAATAGGAGTAGCTACATCTTTAGCATTAATGATATCAAATGAAATTGAACATGGCCCTTTGGAATGCCTTATGACAATTGATGAAGAGACAGGAATGACAGGTGCTATGAATCTTGAGCCAGGCAAAATAAAGGGTGATATACTTATTAATCTCGATTCTGAAGTACATGGAGAATTATTTGTAGGTTGTGCAGGGGGAATGCGAACATCTGCATATATGGATTATGATGAGGAAGATAAACTAGATAATCATAAGATTTTCCAGATAGCCGTAAAAGGTCTTAAAGGTGGCCACTCAGGAGTTGATATACACCTTCAAAGGGCTAATGCTATAAAAATAATGGCAAGATTACTTTCTTCACTTAATGAAAAAATAGACTTAAGAATATCCTCCATTAATGGTGGTACTCTTCAAAATGCAATACCAAGAGAAGCATTCTCTATTATAGCTATCAATAGTGAAAATGAAAATACTTTGAAAGAAAATGTAAATGCTTTTCAGGAAATAATTAGAAATGAATTTTCATCTGTAGATCCTGATATATCAATATCAATTGAACCTGTTAACAAAAAAGTTAAATTCATGAAGGAAAAAGTCATGTCAGTATTACTCCATGCACTATTAGGATGCCCATGTGGAGTATATCGAATGAGTGATGATATGGAGGGACTTGTAGAAACATCAAATAATCTTGCAACAATAAATGCTGGAAATGGAAATATAAAGATACAAACATCTCAAAGAAGCTCAGTAGATTCCAGAAGAGAAGAGATTTCATCCAGTGTAAAGTCTATATTTGAACTTGCAGGTTTTAAGGTTTTACTTGATAGTAGCTATCCGGGATGGAAACCAGATCTTGAATCTCCTATACTAGGTATTGTTAAAAAATCTTTTATCGATCTTTTTGGGCAGGAACCCAAAATTACCGCCATACATGCAGGGCTTGAGTGTGGGCTTTTTAAAAGTATATATCCTGATTGGGACATGATATCCATTGGACCAGATATTTACTTTCCCCATTCTCCAGATGAAAGTGTAAATATAGCTACTGTAGAATATTTCTGGAGACTTTTACAGGAAATACTCAAAAGAATCCCGAAAAAATAATTACAGTTTCCCTTCAACATGAGAGCGGATTTCCTTATATAATAGTTCAGCATCAGCTATTATATTTTTTCCTTCTTTCAATATCTCATCTACGAAGGACTTATCTTTTATTCCAGGTGCATTTATTTTGACATTATACCATGCACCATATATTGCCGCATAAGCACAGAGATTTGCAACTCCAGCATCGGAAATAGTATTCTCATTTCCATTCATTGCAACCACTTTTGCTAATTTCATAGCTTCAAGTGATAGCTTCATTGTATTAAAGGGAACTTGCATTGCATATTTATTTGCATCTTCCATAGTATTATTTCTAATCTTTATCTCTTCATCAGTATTTTTAGGAAGTTTTCTTGCTTCAGCCATACGATTATAGGCATTAGTATCCTCATCTATAGCAAAAAGGAGCTTTCTCTTTAGTATTTGAGATTCTTTTCCTACATCTCCCATAAGAGCTTTAACCGATTTATATTTCTTTTTATAATATGTAAGATTGGTTATCATAGATGAGAGTGCTGCTGATAAGGAACCGCATAGTGCAGCAACTGATCCTCCACCAGGAGCTGGTGATTTTCCTGCAAGTTCATCTGCAAAATCAGTGATAGCCATGTCTTTTAAGCCTTTTTCCTCAAAATTATACTCTATTATTTTCTTATCAATATCAAATTCAGTAAGTTCATCAAGTCCCATGGACATAACAGCTGTCCTTATGATCTCTTTTTCAGGGAGTGCAAGTGTAGATCCCTGCTTTTCAAGATAGTATTTTCCAGCAGAAAGCATTGCATCTTTAGGTATAAGGCCTACAAGCTCACTTCCTGTTACTCTTGCTCCCATTTTCTCAGCTTCTTCTTTAACTGTTTCAAAAACAGTGTGAAGAGGTGTTTCTATATGATCCAATATATTTATTGTAACCTGAGCACGCTTATATTCGTCAATATACCATCCAGTGGCCTGAACATTTTTTAAAAGTCCAGGAATCATTATAGGGTCACCATTATTATCCAATATCTTTTTTCCATTTTTGTCCTTTTTTGGTGTACCAGATTCTCTTATAAGCATGCCTATATCTTTTGCAATCTTTTTTCTAGTCGTATTCAGATTGACATTGTATGCAATAAGAAATTTTCGGACTCCTATAGCAGTTGCTCCAGATTTTGCATTGAATTTCTGCGGACCAAAATCCGGTTTCCACTCAGGTTTCTGAAGTTTTTCCTCCAATGCTTCATATTCACCCTTTCTAATATCAGGAAGTTTTACTCTTTCAGGACAAGTTGCTGAAAATCCATAAAGATATACCGGTATTCCGAGCTCATTTCCAACCCTTTCTGCTAATTTTTTAGATAATTCCACACATTCATCAAAATTTATTCCTGATATAGGGATTAAAGGGCATACATCCGTTGCACCTTGTCTTGCATGTGCCCCCTTATGTACTCGCATATCAATGATTTCAGAAGCTTTTTTTATACCCAGAAAAGCTGATTCTAATACTGCATTGGGTTCTCCAGCAATGGTTACAACTGTCCTGTTTGTTGCTACACCTGTATCTGTATCAAGTAATCTTACCCCCTTTACAGATTTCATTGCATCTATAATCTTTCCAATTTTATTTAGATCTCTTCCCTCACTAAAATTAGGTACACATTCCATTATTTTAGACATATTTATTTCCTCCTAGCAAACATCTAAAATTTTATCCTTGCTCCTTATTCCATATTAGCAAAGTTCTGAATCTCCTGAGTACAAATATCGCTATAACTCCAAGCGATATATTATACTCTTTATTTTTTATTGCCTGCTTCATTGAAAATTCAGATGACTCAAAACTCTTAAAGGAAGGACAAAAAAGATTAACATCTCTTTTATATTTAAGAAACTCATTACCGAATATCTCTTCCAAATCTTCTTCTTCCTGTTTCATCTTTGGAATATAGATAGATAAAAAAATCACAGGAAATAAAAGTGCAAGAACAAAAGGGAGCAAGGAAAGAGACAATCCCAAACCAACTAAAAAACTACCAAAATATAGTGGATTTCTACATATTGAATAAGGTCCTCTGATTGATAGTCGCTTATTTTTTCTAATAATTCCAGCTGCCCACAAACGCATTATTATACCTGCCAAAGTAATAATCAAAGGTAGTTTTTTCATCCTTTTTGAAGGAAAAAATAATAAAAAAACCCCGTATATCAATCCTAAAGTTTTTCTAAGAAAATTAAGTTCATTATATTTCATTTAGTCATTTTCTTCCTACATGCTGAGCATATCTTTCCTTCCAGTATCTTTGCTCCGCATAAAATACATCGCGAATATTTTATAGCATTATTATTCATGACTAGAACACCTTCATTTACAAAATGTCTGAGTGTTTTCTCGGATATATCTGTACCAGCTGATATCTCACTAATATTGGCTCCAGGATTGCTTCTTAAAAAATTATCTACTTTTTTTATATACCCTTTTATCTTGATACTGCATGCCTGACAGACAGTAGAACCATTTGATAAAAAAAGTGTTCCACATTCAGCACAGTTTAAGAGTTCACCCATTTGTTTTTCCTCCATGTGCAAGCATTATACCATAAACTTCATTTTCAGGGAAACAAGCTGCAGCATTAAAAAAACTTGCACCTGTAGTAATTATATCATCAAATATATATATTTTTTTTCCTCTAATAACTTTAACAATATCAAAAGCACCTTTCATATTTTTTAATCTTTGCTCCCGAGATAATCCTACTTGTCTTTCTGTCTCTTTTCTCTTTATAAGAAGTTTTCTAAATGGTTTTTTGCTACTTTGAAGTATGAGTTCAAGATGATTAAATTTCCTCTTTTTCAATTCATTTCTACTCATTGGTACAGGTACAATAATACTATTATCTTTAATATTTATCTTTTCAATTATCATATTTAAAAAAAAGGCTAAATCCCTTTTTAATCTTTTTTTTCTGTCATATTTATAAGATATAAGTATTTTTCTAAAATCGTCATTATAATCAAATCCATAATAGTATTTTCTTTTATTTATTATGCCCTCACGCAATTTGAATGAAGATAGTATATTTTTTTTACATTTTTTGCATATAAAATCTCCATAATCACACGATTCTCCACAAACAGGACACTTTATAGGAAAAAAGTAGTCAATAATAATTGAGAGATCAGGAAATTTTATTTTTCCTTTCTCTGATGATACCACGCTCACTCTCATTAATAAATCTTATGAGATGATCTATCTTTTCATTTTCTTTAAATTCTTTTTCAAGAGTCTTAACAGCATCTGAAAGTTTCATTCCACTTCTGAAAATTATCCTATATGCCTTTTTTAACATTGATATTTCATCAGAAGAAACTCCATTTCTCTTTAAACCAATACTATTTAGTCCTCTTATAAAAGCAGGATTTCCATCACAAGTCACATAAGGAATAACATCCATTACAATTTTAGAAAGTCCACCGATTATTGAATATTGTCCAATTTTACAAAACTGATGAATCGCAGCAAGCCCGCCAAGGACTACATGGTCTTCAATAGTAACATGCCCGGCAAGGGTACCAGAATTAGCTATAACTACATTATCTTTTACTACACAATGATGCGCAATATGAGAATAGCACATAAGCAAATTATTATTTCCTATAATAGTGGGCATCCCTTCTGTAGCATTTATTGTAACATATTCACGAATAATATTATTATCACCAATCTTAACAAAGCTTTCTGTTCCCTTATATGCAAGTGCCTGTGTAATATTTCCTATAACAGCACCAGCATGTATATGATTATTATCTCCTATTTTGGTATTCCCTATGATAACCGCATGAGAATCAATAATACAATTATCTCCAATCTTTACATTGTCTCCAATAACTACACCAAATCCAAGCTTTATATTCTTTCCTATTTCTGCTTTTGGAGATATATTATTAATATTCATTTATGCATTCACCAATGAAAACATTAATTCACCAGAAGCAGCCAATTTACCATCTACTTCAGCTTTTCCAAATACTTTTCCCACATTACCCTTGATCTTTATTATCTCAACACTAAGATCAAGCCTATCTCCTGGAACTACCGGGCGTCTAAATCTCACTTTGTCAATTCCTGTAAAATAAGGTAATTTTCCAAGATGTTCTTCCTGAGAAAGCATGAATACTCCTGCAACCTGAGCAAGAGCTTCTGTAATAAGTACTCCAGGCATAACCGGTCTTTGTGGAAAATGCCCATTAAAAAAGCTGTCATTTGAGGTAATATTTTTATATCCTCTAGCGCTCTTGCCCTCTACTATTTCGACAATTCTATCTACCAAAAGGAATGGATATCGATGTGGTAGTATCTTTTTTATCTTGTCAATTCTCCAGTCAACTGCAGATTTTTCTTCTAAAATATCTTTTTGTACAATACGCATAAGCTCAATATTTTCCATATGCCCTGTTTTGAAAGCAATAATATGCCCTTTTACTGGTTTACCAAGAAGAAAAATATCTCCTAAAACATCAAGAACTTTATGCCTTACGAATTCATCGTCATATCTCAAAGCACCATTCATTACCTTATCATGATCAAGTGCAACTGTATTCTCAAGGCTTGCACCAAGAGCATGACCATTTTCTTTCAATTTTTCATAGTCAGAGAAAAATCCAAAAGTCCTTGCACCCATTATTTCATTGCAAAAGACATCAGGATTAATATCTATATTGATTGATTGAGTCATTATTTTAGGATGATCATATTCAATAGTAAAGCTGATCATTTGTCCATTTCCAGGTGTAAGTATGATCTTTTTATCATTTTTATTTATTGAAAATACTTTTTTTACCTTATAGAAATCCTGCTCTTCATCAAGTTCTTTTATTCCAGCCTTTTTAATCGCTTCAACATATGGCTTTGAACTTCCATCAAGTGCAGGTGGTTCATTACTATTTACTCTGATAATAGCATTATATATACCCAATCCGGCTAGAGCTGATAATACATGTTCTACCGTATGTACTCTGGCATTTCCCATACCAAGAATTGTTCCTCTAGCAACATCTACTGCATTTTCTATTTTTGCAGGGATCTCAGTCTTTTCTTCCAGATCCTCTCTTATAAAAACAACTCCTTTTCCAGCAGGAGCAGGTTCAAATTGAATTTCACAGTAATTTCCTGTATGAATACCTATTCCGCTTAGTTTAAACGGTTTAGCTATCGTCTTTTGCTTCATCATTCCTCCATAATCAAAAACTATATCCCGTGCTCACCATTATCATAGTATTATCTTTAAAGTTTTCCGTATCTTTGATATCAAGTTTCCAATATTCAATACTAAATTTGCTGACTGATATACTCATGCCAGTATCAATAACACTATTTGATTGATACGATGCCATTAAGTTTATAATATTGAATAATGATTTTTCAAGTCCAAAAAAGTATTTTTTTTTATTATCACCTGACTGAATAAAATGATTTAAGGCACTTTTGGGATTATATATGCTTTTTACAAGGTCTATATCCTTATAATTTCCTTTTCTAATAAATCCTCCATGAAGTTTCATACCAAAACTCTTAATTTTTTTTGAGACAGTAGCAAAAAAACTACGCTCAAGTTCAGGGTCATTAATATCAAGAATTCCTATTGAAAGTGCAGGAATATATCCAAAATCAGGTAAAAGTTCCATTTTTGCGCTGAAAATACTTTTATCTGTATTTTCTCTCTTTTTAATCCCAACTTCAATATTAGGTAGAAGCATTTTTTTTGAATAACTATAATATTTTATTCCATTCAATGAGTAGTAACTCATACCACTACCCACATATCCACTAGGTATCCTCAACATACCTGAAAGTCCACTGAATGAAACGGCATATGATATAAAAGGGAATAAAAAAAGCGCCATCACAATATAGTACTTTAGATTATAAAATATGATGGACCTATTTTCCCGGGAAAATTTGTTTTTCAATTTTTGATATCCTTCTTAAGAGTTCCGGAAGTTTTTTAAGAGATGCTTTTATCTTATTTTCATCATTTTTGGGAATTGCAGGGAATCCAGCCACAACAGAATTTTCAGGCAAGCATCTAGTAACCACACTTCTTGCAGCAATTACTGAATTTTTGCCTACTGTAAGATGCCCTACAATACCTGATTGGCCAGCAATAATGACATTATCCTCAATAGTAGCACTACCAGATATTCCAGTCTGTGCGACTATAAGACAGTTTTTTCCTATTTTTACATTATGTGCTATCTGAACAGAATTATCTATCTTTGTTCCATCACCTACTAATGTATCGCCTACTGTTCCTCGGTCAAGAGAACAATTTGCTCCTATTTCGACATTTTTTCCGATTATAACCCTTCCAGTATGAGGTATTTTTATATGTTTATCATCAACTTGAGCATATCCAAATCCATCACTCCCAACAACCGTACCTGAATGAATTATGGTACCTGAACCAACTGCACATCTATCAAGAATATTTACCGAAGGGTGGATGAGAACATCATTACCTATCTCGACATTTCTTCCTATAAAAGAATGTGAATTTATCACGGCATTATCTCCTATTATAGCACCTTCTTCGATAACTGTTAGGGGGCCTATATAACAGTCCTTACCTATTTTAGCATCTGGGCTAATTACAGCTGTTTTATGGTATCCCGGGGCCTTTCTAACCTCGGGTGTAAATCTTTTAATAAGATCTACAAAACAAGCATATGCACCCTTACATATTATATAAGGTTTATTTTCCAGAGGGGGAAGTCCCTTTTCAATAAGAAATGCTGCTGCTTTAGAATCTTTAACAAATTTATAGTACTTATGGTCAACTACAAAGCTTAAGTGATTTTCTTCTGCTTCCTGAAGGCTTGAGATTCCCGATATTTCTAGGTCCCCAGAACCATGTAATTCACCATTTATCAATTCAGCTACTTCTAATAGTGTGAGTTTCATTCTAACCCCTTAATTTTATTCACACTCTATTACTTTGTTTTGTGGCCTTTATTGAGTTGTGAGATAACCTTATCAGTTATATCCGTACCCCCAAAAAATACAGCCGCTTTATCAATAATGAGAGTATAGTTTTCCTTTTTTCCAAGTTTTGATATAAATTCCTGTATTTCTTCTTTAATTTTCTCATATTCAGTATATTGCTCTTTTTTTAGTTTACTTGTAAGGTCTTGTCCAAGAGCTTGATATTTCTGGAGTTTTTCCATTATCTCTTCTCTGGATTTTTTCTTATCAGCATCCGACATAGTACTTTCTTTCTTATCATAATTATCCTTTAACTCGCTAATCTCCTGTTTATACTCATCAAGCTGTTTTTGCCATTTGTCAGTCTTTCCTTTTAGCTTATCATTTACCTGAGTAGTTTTATAATACGCTTCAAATACTTTTTGAAAATCCACATACGCTATCTTAAGAGATGCTGCAAATACAGAACTAGTAAAAAAAGTTCCCATCACCATAATCATTAATAATCTTTTCATATCTTTATCCTCCAATATAGATTTTAAAATGATTCAGCCATTGTGAAATAAGTTCTTCCACCACGGCCATTATTTCCTTTTCCATAATCCAGCCTTATTGGACCTATAGGACTCTTAACGCTTACTCCAACACCCACGCCCTGTTTATTAAAGTTAAACCTGGTCCCAAGCGATTTTGTAACATCCCCAGCATCGAAAAACAAAATACCTGTAAATTTTTTAGTAAAAATATGTCTATATTCAAAATTTGTTACAGCAATTTCTCTTCCAATAAGCTCACGATTCCTATATCCCCTCAAATTTGATGAACCGCCAAGACCAAATTCTTCATATTCAGGAACATCTCCACCAGCTAAGTCTATCATTCCATAAATCAATCTAAATGCAAATATATTTTTCGGTTTTATCTCATAATATCTTCTAAACACTGAATAATATTTTGTATAATTATTATTGCCCTTTAAAAAGCCTCCTGTCTTACTAATAGATAGAGAATCATATGCTCCAAAAGTAGGCTGGAATACATTATCTCTCGAGTCTCTTGATATACTAAGTCCTAAAGTTTGTATGTGATCATCTTCAAGCCCTGTGCTATAATCTTCTGGTGTAACATCTATATTCTGATCACTGAATGATATAGAACCCGAAGTAAAATAAGCAAGTTTTTTACCTATAGAAATATCTCCACCCTTTCTTCTCTCATCATATTCTCTCAAATAATTTCCATTTTCATCATATTGATCCTGTGTAGTCTTTGTATTATAGATATTAAACCCTAAAGATATGGGCTTGTGCCTAAGCCAAGGTTCTACAAATCCCAACTCATAATTTGTAACACCACCAAATTCACCTTTTACTTTTATAGTTTGACCTCTACCCATAAAATTCTTTTTTGAAACTTGTATAAATCCTACAAGTCCATTATTTGAACTATAACCTCCTCCAAATGAAGCTGTCCCTGTTTTCTGTTCCTTAACATTCAAAACAAGCACTACATCATCGGGATTTTTCCCTTTTAAATGAGCCGGCTTTATAGTCTCAAAATATCCAAGATTGAATACCTTCTGAAGGCTTCTTCTAATCTTATTAGAATTATATATATCTCCAGGTTTTATAGAGAATTCTCTCAAAATAACCCAGTCCTTTGTACTATCATTTCCTTCTATTTTTATGTCTTCAAGCCTTCCTTCTGTTATTTCTATCTTTATACTTGAACCGTGATCATCCACTTTTACATTTCTGACAGAAGAGAGTACATATCCTCTACTTTTATAAAGCTTATTTATGTTTTTAATGTCTTTATTAAAAACTGGTATATTAAAAATACTGCCTATTTTTGTTTTCATTATTTCTTGTATTTCATGAAGACTTATGACTTTATTACCTGAAATATTAATAGTTTTGACAACCTTATTTTCTTTTACTTTGAAAATGAGATATTTCCCATCATCAATATCTTCTATCTTAGCTCCTACATCGGAAAAATATCCAAGCTCATATATCAATTTCATATTTTTTTGAACAATATCTTCGGTGAGTTCTTCTCCAACTTTGACATCCAGTGCAAGAAGAATTATATCGGGACTTACCAATTTATTTCCTATAACACCTATTTTTTTTATTGTATTGCCACAAAAAGCCGGTAATACAAAAAAGAAGAGTGCAACTAGCACGATCCCCTTTATTTTAGCCATATTCCCCCCTCTCAAAAAGAAATATTATATTGAAGACCTAATTTATAGTCTCTATTATAATCATCGTACAAACCTTCTAAAAATAAATAGTGATTAGTACGATATTTTATTTCATACTGCTGTTGATCTTCATATTGTTTTATTTTTTTATAATATCTAACATAAAATCTATCAGATAAATACTTTCCCAATCTTATTTCAAAATCATTATTTTTCCCTTCTAATTCTCCTGAGCGGACATCTAATTCCTGAAAATCAAGTTTTCTTGCAATATCCCGCCCAAATTTACCCATCAATTGATCAGAAAGATTTATTCTTAAAGCATTCATAATGTCTTTATCATTTAATTCTTTGTCTGAAACCAGACTTCCAAGTGCAGCACCTTGAACAAGTTCTTTAAGTTTATCCTGAGGAAGTTCAGGATTTGAATAAAGAAGGATATTCATATTTGATACAGGACCTGATATCTGAAGATATACATCCACCCCATTTATTTTTTTAGTTGCTAATATACTTATATAAATATTAGTCTCGCCTTCTATGATATTTTCTGTATCTTTAATAACTATCTCGTGAGACTTGCCCTTATACACATAATCTGCTTTGAAATTCCCTGAAGAATCCACTTTTATCTTTTTTTCATTATTGTCTTTATTACTTTTCTTATTTCCGGAAAGAGATTGATAAAAGACCTTGCCAGTAACAAGATCAAACCTATTATTAAAATAATTTATAGTCCCCCTAGAGAATTTGATCTCACCACCAATAGAAATTCCAGGGTAATTCATTCCTGAGATTTCGACTTTACCTCCAAGTTCAACATTTATAAATGGATTTTTCAACCATACCTTAGGCCCAAACTTGACCTTCATTTTAAAATTAATTGGTGAAAAATCCAAATTATCAAAATCTATTTTTTCAGAATTAGCCATATAAATAGTAGAATCTTCTATTTGTGTATTTGCATCAAGAAACCAGTTTTTCTTTTCTCTGTTTATCATAAAATGACATGTCCCATTTATATTAGATCCATTATTTTTAATTTTAAAATCCATTTTGCCCTTATTATTAATAATATTTCCATTCATTCGAATTGATGGGATTTTATCAAAAGAAAGAAGTTTTTTCAAATATTCACTATCAATATCAAAACTACCAGAAATACTATTCTTTTTTTGTAGATAACTTAATAATTTTTTACCTTTGACAAGGTCTTTGATGATTAGTTCAATATTTTCAATAGAATAATCATCAAAGTTTATCAAAGTATTTCCATATATAGAAAATATATTGTTTTCTATATCAAATTTTTTAATATTAAAGGTATTTTTTTTAATTTCATATTTACCTGAACCTTTAAAACTAGAAAATTCTTTATATGGTAAAATAAGTTCATCAAGTATAAAATCTCCATTGGAGAAGCCAGCTTTGATAGAAAGATTTTCAATCTTGTTTTCTCCAATTTCAACATTTTTTCCCTTTAAATCAATATTTCCTGAAATCTTTCCCATATTCGAAAAATTAATATTCCCATTTAAAATACTCTTAAGCTTATCCCTTTTTAAAAGATATTCTTTGATAGCTAGAGATAGTTCTATCTTTTTTTTCAAAGCATCTATTTTCAAAGGTTTCAATGATAAAATGCTCCCTTTTCTCCCCTGATCGATCTTAAGATAATCAAGTGTTATAATACCATTTTTAAATTTCCCATCTGCTATTATTTTTGAAAATATGAATCCTTTATATTCAAGGTTATTCAAAACCAATTTGAATGAAGAGGATTGAAAATTTACATCCTTTTCCCCTTCTAAATTGATATTACCGGAAAAGCTTCTTAATCCTATACCATATTTTTCGAGCCACTTAGTTATTATTAAAGGAATTTTTGCCTCTTTTTGAGAATCAATAGAAACATACCACTTACCATCTGAGAGGCTATATTCTCCTTCAATTTCAATGCCCAAAGCATTTCCTTTACATTTATATTTTTTCAAATCTGTATTAATTTTTAAATCTATTCTTTTATCAATTGATTTTATTTTAGCTTCTATCTTAGGATTAGTTATTTTTCCTGAACAAAAGGCTTTTGCCTCAATTGTTCCCAATTGAATAGGTAAGTCTATATTAAAAAGATCAGGCTTTCCTATCCAATTTATTTCAAAGTTATTATCTTCAAGTGAAATCACTCCATCGAAATTTCCTTTACCGAAATCATTTTCTATGATTCCATTTTTTAAATAATACTTTTTATTCCTTTTTCTTCTTAATGAAAAATTTCCAGTTATACCTTGTTTCAGCATTTCATTAGTATATTGAAAATATACCAATGAAAGCCATTCCATCTTTTTTGTATAATTAATTCCTTCCCAGTCAGCTTTAAGATAATCATTATCAATATATCCCTTGAATTTTGGAAATTCCGTAATATCTAAAACAGCATTAATCTTATTATTAAAATATCCTAAATCGTTAATAATTTTTATTCTCCCATCACTGAATATGACTTTTCCAGACCATCTGGCCCCACTGATAAAATTATTTGTTGCTTCAAAATCAAGTTTTGGAATTATATTATCTCCTATCTTAATATTTCCCTTAAGATTAGTGTCCCATATACTGCCAAAAATAAAACTTGCACTCTTAATTTTTAAAATATTATCACAATATTCAAAAATGAATTTACCTTTTTGAATATCATAGTTTTGAAATTCCAATGAATCTATTTCTACTGTTGCATGAATATTTTCGGGTGAAAATCCATTTAAATATCCAAAAGAATCAACTCTTCCTATTCCAACTATCCTTGGAGTATCCTTATTATATCCAATGATTTTTTTAATATTTGGTAAATATAAATTATCGGATTTAAACTTAAACTTCAGTCTATTCGCAGGGCCGTATAGGTTTATATTAAAACCTGAATTAAGAAATTTCCCAGTTAAATTAGTAAAAATATTTGAATCAGATATCTTAATATTCCCAGAAAGATTATTGAAAATATTTCCTTTGTATTTTAAAGCAAATCCTTTTAGATGAGAATCTATATTCCATGATATTTTACCCTTTGAGGAAATAGACGCTCCAAAACTCCCTATAAAATTTCCATTCAAATCAGTTATCCCATATTTATTGAATTTACTTAGAATTAAATCATAATCATCTATTTTTTTAAGTTTAAAACTTCCATTTATACCCCAATCCTTCATACCAAAAAAGAGGACCTTTAAACTATTTCCATGTTTGTCACTCTCCCTGATTAATCCTTCTATCTTTTTGGATGATAGAAAAAACTCTCCAAACCCATTTTGAAGTCTTATTCTTTTCTTTTTCTCTCTTTCATCATTCAAATCAATATTGAGCTCCAGCTCAGTCAATATTATATGTTTTACTTTCCCAACTAGCCCTTTGAAGTCTGGAATATTTCCTTTTTCGGATTTTGAAAGATCTATAAATGCACTTCCCTTACTAATCCAAATTCTATCAATTTCAAGTCTTCTTTTTCTAATAAGTTGCCAGTAATCTGGAATAAGGCTTACTTTAGAACCTTTGAAAATAAGTTTCCCATTTTTATCTGTTAAAAAGAAATCTTTTGCATATATTCCATCAATAAGAGAAAAATCTATTTTTTTTGCAAAAAGTTTTATTCCATATTTTGAGGATAATATTTTTTTTGAAGAATCTCTTATTTGGATTATCAATTCTTTTTTAATATTTCCCCAAAATATAAGAATTATCAAAGTTAGAACAAAAAGTACAATTAATAAAAATAATGCACTCTTTTTAATCTTTTTCATTTATTCATTTATTATTTCACAGGATGATATTTTCCAAAATCCATCCTTTTCTTCCCATTTCTGAACAAATATTTTATTTTCACCTTCCACAGAAAAAATCACTAATACTTTACCTTCAAAATAATATTCTCTTTTCCATTTTATTTTTTTCCCAAAAACTACTGCAAAATCATCGGGTATAACTCCAAAACGACTTATTGCCTTATTTTTCTCATTTTTATTAATCATTGAGAAATAATTTTTCAATACTGTCTCTACTTTTATTTTCGGGGTCTCATTAATATTCTTTACATTTAAAGCCGGTATAATATCGAGTTTTATCAATATAAATACGATTGCAGAAAACATCACTATAAAAATAATTGATCTTTTTATTATATGAAAAGATTCTCTTTTATCAAAAAAGTCCTTATTTACAGGGCTAATATACGATTTTTCTTCCTCATAGAAATCCTTTGACATAATTATTTCTTTTTCAGAAAGATTCTCATCATTATTATTTTTATCCTCTTTTTCTTCTAAAATGTCTACAACAAGAATAGCTTCTTCTTCAGAAGAAGATTGAGCAAATTGTATTAATGCCTCTTCAACATAATCTTTGTCTTTAAATCTTTTCAAAGCACTTATTGCATTCAATCTTACTTCTTTATCATTGCTTTTAAGGGATTTTAACAAAGCTCTAGGTTCAAGATTATTTTCCTTTTTATTATTCATTCTGTTTAATTTTTCAAGTTTAGTAAGATTTCGAATTGCTTTTTTTGCAAAAAAATTGAGTGCTTTATCACCTTCAGAAATAATAAACTCTATTTCTGAAGCAAGTAATTTAATTGAATCATCATCAAGTTCATCTATTTTAGAAATTTCAATAATTGCTTCTCTTTGATCTTTTAGTTTTTCAGAATGAAGTTTTTCAATAAAATTCTGCATTACTATCTCCACATCTTAATAGCTTGCTCTTCTGATATATCTTTTTCTTCAAGCAAAATAAGTATACCAAGTTTTTTTGTAACTTCTTTCCATTCTGGATATAATTTTAGAGCCTCATTAAAATTCTGAATCGCCAACTTAAATTCTTTAAGCTTAAAATATATTTCACCGGCATGATAGAAAATAAATTTTTCATTTTTTTCTTCTGACATTGCTTTTTCAATATTCTCCTTAGCCTTTTCAAATTCATTATTCTTATAATATGCCCATGCAAGACTATCTAAAAAGGCGGGTTTTCCTTTTGTTAGCATAACCGCTTTTTGGCAAAGTGCAATTGCTCTTGAAAGGCTTTTCCCAGATTCAGCGAGCTGATAACCCAAATCATTGAAATATTCAGGATTATCAGGTGACAGTTTTATCAATTTTTCATACTGTTGTATATTTTTGTCACTTTCTCCTTTTAAATAGTACAGTTCTGCAAGATGTACATGTGCTATTTCCATATTGGGTTTGAGAGATATAGCTTTAAGTAATGTTTTTTCAGCCTTTTTTATATCACCTGTCTTTAAATAATAAAATCCTAAAGTATCTATAATAGCAGGATTATTTCCATCAATGGATATGGCTTTATCCAAGGCTTTCTTTGCCTGTTTTATTTTTGTATTGTATCTCAGATAAAGATCAGCAAGATTATTAAGTGCTATACTGTCCTTTTCATTTAATTCTGCCATTTTAGAATACAATGCTTCTTCTATATAAAACGGAGGGTCTGATTTATAAAATTTATAAAGTTCTATAAAATCTCTAAGAAAATTTATTTCCTTACCAAGAAATAATTTATAAGATTTTATATTCTGTATTTTAAGAATAGCCTCGGCTTTTTCCAGCTCAAGTACGACTATTTTATGAGCTTTTACATTTGTATATGCGAGTTGTCTAAAAACTTGTGCTATCAGATAATGAAGCTCCGCTGAATCAGAAAGCATTATCGCTTTTTCCATAGCATGATATGGATCGGGAGAAAGTTTATTCTCATCATCATTTTTATTATCAGATATATCCAGTTTTATCCTGTGTTCATTCTCTGATATAGAAAACATTATACAGGCCACAATAAAATTATCCCAAGAATCCTTAGAAAAACCATCTGAAAAATCATTTAAATGCCATAGAAATCTCATCAAAGACTCAGGGTCTTCTTGATTTAAAAGTCTGAATTCAATCATAAAAAGGATTTTTCTATCATACTTATGTGCTTCCTGATTGGATTTCAAAAACTCTTTATAGAAAGTCCTTATTTCGCTTGTAGAAGCATTTTCTAAAAATCTTGAAGTGATTTCCAATCTAGCGCCTATATCTTGTATCTTTCCTAGTAGTTTAATTATTTCTATAGAGCTATGTGGATTTTCAAAAGTCACTTTTGGGTTAAATATTTCACTATCAAATTCAAGATCATTTATAATATTCTTTGCACAAAAAGAGTTTATTGTACTAAATAATAAAAAAAACAATAATATATATTTCATGAAGTCTTCCTCTTTAGATTTTGAATGAATTATATCATAAACATATAATTACAGTAAAAAAACTAGATACTTTGGATACTGTCAAATTATTTTAGGTACTAAAACCGTTATCGATGAATAGTCTTTTAAAAACTTTTGAATTTTAAAAAGTTTTCTTTATAATTTACGGATGAAAAACAGAAAAGATGCTTTAAAAAACGAAAAACTCGGAATACTTTTGTTTCAGCTTTCAACTCCTGCCGTGATTGGTATGATGGTTAATTCTTTGTATAATGTGGTTGATGCAATCTTTGTTGGCAGAGGAGTAGGGACTCTTGCAATCGGTGCCATATCCATAGCCTTTCCAGTACAGATGATAGTACTCGCTTTAGGACAAATGATAGGTATAGGCGGTTCCTCCATAATTTCTAGAAGTCTTGGAGCAAACGATACTGAAAAAGCAGAGAAAGTATTAGGAAACATGCTTTTTCTAATACTTTTTATCACGGTCCCCTTTGCAGTGATATCCATGATTTTTCTTCCGGATATCCTTGTGTTTTTCGGAGCAACTCCGGAAATACTTCCATACGCACAGGATTACATGGAAATAATAATTCTCGGAATGATTTTCTTCACATTCATGGTAACTATGAACAATGTCGTAAGAGCAGAGGGAAATGCAAAGATTTCCATGTTCAGTATGAGTATGGCTGCCTTGATCAATGTAATACTGGATCCCTTTTTCATCTTTTACTATAAATTCGGCATTAAAGGAGCGGCCATAGCTACGGTAATATCACAATTAATCACTTCCATATATCTGCTTTCATATTTATTGAGCGGAAAAAGCATTATCACATTCCATTCGATATATATATGTCCTTCGCGTATTATCATCAAGGAAATACTTGCAATCGGTGCATCTTCCTTATCAAGAATGGCCGCCAGCAGTATTTCCGCCATGGTACTTAATCGTTCGCTGGCATTTTACGGCGGAAATATTGCACTTGCGGCATTCGGAATAGTTAATAGACTCGTTATGCTTACATTTATGCCGATGTTCGGGATAGTACAGGGATTACAGCCTATTGTGGGATTTAATTATGGAGCAAGACAATACAAAAGAGTTGTTGAAAGTATCAAATATACTCTTAAAGCTCTATTCCTTCTTTCAACTGTTATTATTTCATTACTTCAATTCTTCCCATATGAAATAACCAGTATATTTACCCGAGACAATGAACTTTTGTCATTAGGAGTCATTGCACTTAAAAAAATGACCCTTGCTATTCCTTTTGTAACACTTCTGATTGTTACAAGCAGTGTTTATCAGTCTTTAGGAAGAGCTTTACCCGCATTGTTTTTATCCATATCCAGACAAGTCTTCTTTTTGATCCCATTTGCCCTATTACTACCACATATCTTTGGTCTTAATGGACTATGGTATTCATTTCCAGCATCAGATATGGGTGCTGCGACACTTTCCATCTTTCTTCTTTTATATGAAATGAAAAAGATAAATTTAATGATATCAAAAAGCTGAATTAATGTGGAATTTTTGCAAAATACAAATCATAAATAAAAAAAGTGGTAACCACATTTAGTTAGTATGACCAAGTTTCCTAACATTTAACAAGAGCGAAAAAGGCAGGTAAAAAAACTCTTGTCCTCATTAGGAAACTTGATCTATGCTTTTAGTATCAGGTTACCAACTTATTTTATTTTTTATATTATAATTAAAGCATTTTATGTGCCAATTTTTAAAAACACCAAAAAAATGCGCAATTACTTCTCATTAAATAAAAAAATATTTTATTAATGTATTATTATATTTTTCAAAGGAAACAATATTGAGTATTTTTTTCCCATTTTTTAATATATTATGTAATGTTTTTTCACTTTGAACAAATAGGAAATAAAAGATCTACGGTTGTTCCTATTCCAACTTTAGAGTGAATAATAATATCTCCACCATGTAAATGCATTATTCTTTTAACAATGGATAATCCCAGTCCACTTCCTCCCTTTCTAGTAGTATAGAATGGCTCAAAAATTGTAGAAAGGTTCTCATGTGGAATACCGGGTCCCTTATCAGCTATTTCTATTTTGATCATCGACTTTTCTATATTACTAAAATAACTTTTTATGCTTATAACTCCGCCTTTAGGAGAGAATTGAATAGCATTGAATAATATATTTAGCAAAACCTGCTTCACAGAATCAAAATCCCCTATAATATAGCCAGATTCATCCATATTTGAAATTATCTCTATATTTTTTTCTTTGTATTCATGTTTAAGCATTGTTATAACATCTTCAAAAGCCTCTATTATGGACATTCTTTCAAAAACTATCTCTTTAGGCCTTGAAAACTGAAGCAATTGCTCAGTAAATTGATTAAGTCTGGTTACTTCTTTTAATATGACTTCTAAATCATTTTTCGTCTCTTCATCATTGCAATCCTCTAAAAATATTTCTGTTAATCCTCTTATAGAAACTAAAGGATTTCTGATTTCATGTGCAATTCCTGCCGACATCTTACCTATTATAGCAAGTTTATTATCATCAATAGTTTTCTTTAGATTCCTAGACATAATATTAAATGCCTGTATCAGTTCATCAATTTCTTTATCCCCAGAAAAAATATCGATTTCCCTATAGTCTCCTTCAGAAATACCTCTCGCAGAAATAGCAAGTGCCTTTAGTGGCTCAGTCAATATCCTTGAGAAAAAAAGAATAGAAAAATAAGAAAGGCTTAAAATAATGAATGCAACAATAATATAATTAATAAAAACAGATATAAGCTCTTTTTTTACCTTTTTAAGAGATAATCTCACCATAATACTTAGGTTATCATTATATTTGCTTCTAATAAGCGTTTCCAGATAATTATCCATATTCAAATAATAGTCTACATTTTTTTGAGGACTTCTTTTATTAACTTTATCAATACTATCTAAGGGATATGATAGAACCACTTTATCTGCTTTAAGTATTCTTAAACACCTTAAATCACTATTTTTAAAAATAGACTCCATAAAATCCTTTAATTCAGAAGAATTTTTCCAATCGTCTCCAATCTTATGAATTCTTTCTAAAACAAGATTTCCTATAAGCACACTACTTTTTACACTATAATTTAGGAATTGTTTTCTAATTTTAACCATAGAAAAAATTAAAAATACGAATATAGTCATGGAAATCAACAAAAAAAACAGGAAATTCATCCTAGCTCTGAGACTTTTCATCTTAATGAAAGATTTTTCTCCGCAAACTTTATCATCTCATTATCCTGTTGATTTTTAGCAAATTCCAGTAGTTTTTCAAGTATTTCTCTAGATTGAGCTGTCTCGCCCTTAGAATCATAAATATAAAAAAGTTCTTTATATGCCTCAAGATAATATGGATATATTCTTAAAGCCTCTGTAAAATACTTAATGGCTTTATCATAATCATGTCTATCCTTAAAGACTCTTCCAAGTTTTATCCTAACATCTGCATATCCCGGATATTCTCTGGCAATTTTTTCTAATCTGCTTATTTCCTGAAAATAGAATAAATAAAACACAAATGAAAATGCACTCAACAATAAAAGCAGCCCAAGAAACCATAAAAGATATATCATTTTTTCAATAATCCACTTAAGATCTTTTCAACAATAAAATCTCTGGATTTGCTATCTATTATAAATCTTATACCTATATCCAGAAATTTAGTGTCTCTCTTTTCCCAAACCATATTGACTTTGAGATTAAAATTTCTTCCTGAAAAACTGAATTTGATATAAAATTCATTCGGCAAAGAACCGGGAAAATTCAAAATATGAACAGTTGCACCATTTCCACTTAAAGAATCTATTTCTACGGATATTTCATCTTTAGGAATTATAATAGTACCTGGTATCAAAGTCTTTTTTCTTAAAAATTTTCTTCTTTGAATATAATCCATTATCATCCTATCGGCAGTTTCCCTTCAATAATACAGCCATTTTCAGGTTTGGAAAATATGGAAATACTGCCTCCAAGGAGTTCAATTCTTTCTTTCATGCCTATGATTCCAAAATGTCCATCTATTTTTTTAGATATATCAAATCCCTTTCCATTATCTCTTATCGAAAAATGCAGCATATTATTTAATGCTTTGATAGTAATATTTACATTTTTTGCATTACTATGCTTTTTTATATTCTGTAAAGCTTCCTGAAAGACTCTAAAAAAATTGCTTTTGATCTCATTTGATAAACAAAGATCCAAAACATCATATTTTAATTCGACCATAATACCATTTTCTTCCGAAAATCTTTCAGTATATCTTTTTAATGCCGGAATCAATCCCAAATCGTCAAGAGACATAGGCCTTAGTTCTCTAATAAAATACCTTAAAAATGCAAGGCATTCTTCACCAAGTTTTTTTATCTTTTTAAGCTGAAGATCTGCTTTTTCAGGATTACAATCTTTATATTTTTCATACATTTGAAGATGAAAAAGAAGATTTGCTATATGCTGAGCAGGTCCATCATGGAGCTCTCTAGAAATCCTTTTTTGCTCGGATTCCTGAACATTCATTATTGACTTACCTATATAAACCCTTTCGTTTTCATCATTTATAGCTTTGATGTTTTCATTACAGAGTCTAGAAATTTTTTCTATTTCAATATTTATCTCATCTGGTACCGGAAGCCCTTTTTTACGAAAAAAATCAAGTATATTTAATGAATATTCCTGAATACATGTAAAATCTTTTTTACATTTTGCACTCATAAATATCAATTTTTCAAACTATGTATAGGGGCCGGTATTCTTCCACCTCTTCTTATGAATTTATGTGACTTATATTTATTTACTTTCATAATAGGTGCATCTCCAAGTAATCCACCGAAGTTTACTGAATCTCCAACATTTTTTCCATATGCAGGGATAATCCTGACTGCTGTAGTCTTATTATTTATCATTCCTATAGCCATTTCATCTGCAATAATAGCAGCTATTGTTTCATCAGGGGTATCACCCGGTATAGCAACCATATCAAGGCCAACGGAACAAACCGATGTCATAGCTTCAAGTTTATCTAAACTCAAGGCATTTGATTTTGCAGCCTCAATCATAGCTCCATCCTCTGACACAGGTATAAATGCACCGCTTAATCCTCCTACATGTGATGTTGCCATTGCTCCGCCCTTTTTAACTGCATCATTAAGCATAGCCAGCGCACATGTAGTCCCATGTGTTCCACAGCGTTCCATACCCATATGTTCTAATATTTCCGCAACACTGTCTCCAGGAGCAGATATTGGCGCAAATGATA
>Ga0114934_10000367_pt1 | contig 28125 bp, 30 predicted proteins | sample 4SBtaG_2_FD_99695 | JGI IMG/M metagenome (GOLD analysis project Ga0114934, IMG submission 99695) | Deep subsurface microbial communities from Kolumbo volcano to uncover new lineages of life (NeLLi) - 4SBTROV10_white metaG | ecosystem: Environmental > Aquatic > Marine > Volcanic ...
AAAAAAAATCGTAGTAAATGATTACTCAAAAACGCATACACTTGAAAGAGGGTATATGGCGATATTAATGGCGGCTATTAAAGAAGATTGGGACAAACCTGAAAGACAAATTGTAAAACAAAAGGATAGTTTTACTAATTATCATCAAAGAAAATACAATTTTAAAGAGTTAGAAAGAAAATTATTAGGTTGGGATAAAGTTGAACCTAAAGAAGAAGATGAGGAAGTGGAAATTGCTGAAAATTTTATTAAATCAACAAATGAAGAAGAACAACATTTAGTAGATGAGAAGTTAAGAAAGCTTTCTGAATTACGAGATTTAGGTGTTTTAACAAATGATGAGTATGAATCTAAAAAAGAAATGATACTAGAAGGCTTGCATAATCCTATGTAAGCCTTCTAAATTTAAAATAGATATAAAATTAAGCGTAATAACTGTAAATACATAGTAATAGCATTTATACCCTAACTATAAAATCATAAATCGATAAAAACTCGATAAATCATAGTATTAAGTTAACTTTATACTATGGTTTATTTTTTTGTATTATGAATACCACGGGCTATGCCCGTGGTTCTAAAAACCTTTTAGCAGTGAGTATAAAAAATAATACCTCCAATGTAAAATTAAAGTAGGTTTGCTGACCACTACAAACAAACAAAGGAAGTATATCTAATATGGATAATAGTAGTTTAGCAGATACTAAATGGAATTGTAAATATCATATAGTTTTTGCACTAAAGTATAAAAGACAAATAATATATGGAAAAATAAAAGAAGACATAAGCAGAATATTAAGAAAGTTATGTGAACATAAAGGAGTTGAAATAATTGAAGCAAATGCCTGTTTGAACTATATTTGTTGTTTCCAAAGCAATTATAAAAATTATTATACTTGCATAAAAAGAGAAATTACCACCCGTTATTTCTAAAAGTACTTTGTATTTTATAATACTAGCATTGTATTTTTGCGAATTTAGCACAAATATATCTGCTGGTATTTGTGCTAATGAAAACAATATTGTGAAAACAATTAATAAAACTATTCCTAAATTTCCTAAATTGTTTGTTTTCAAAACAATCACTCCTTTGCTGTTTATTGTAAAATAGAAATGTAGCAAAGTGCAAAATAAAAATCCAGCATTTAACTGGAAATTATAACAAAAAAAACATTGCCAGCACCATTCCAATATAGTACCCTTTTAGTTGTAGACGCTAAAGGGAGTAATGAAAGGATGTTAACAATGTCTTGAATTAATTATATCAGAAGTTTAAATCAATTTGAAGGAAAAAGTTTAAGGAGTATTGCAAAGAAAACAAATCATGATTTTAGAACAATACAAAAATATGTGGATAAATAAAATTTTAATGATGTACCAAAGAAAAGAAATAAAAAAGGATTAAAAATTGTTGCATATAAAGAACTTATAAATTCATAGCTTGAAGCAGATTTAACAGCATCAAGAAAACAACGGCATACTGCTCAAAGGGTATACGATAGATTGTTAGAAATATACGGTGATGATTTAGATAATTCAATAATATCATTAAATATTTTTTTATATTTTTTATTTGAATCTATCACAGATTGAACAATTTCTTTAGTATCTTCCTTGTTATACAAATCAAAAATTAACTCCTCAATACCTTCCGACATATATCCATCTGATTTTTGCCGTGCTTTAAAAAGATTCTCAATTGTTTCAAATGTATGATTTTTATAATTGTAAAATGGTTCAAACCAATTAATATATTTACCTGTAGACAATTGTAATTGATCTAATTTTTTAAAATCTACATCACCAAAAATCAATAAATCTTTTTTAACTTCTTTAGGATAGTTTATATTTTCACTTGTTCCCCAATTAAAAAGTATTTCATAATTTTTAGGTTTATTATTGATTTTCACTGCAAATATTCCAATAAACACACTGATTACTGCAATTATAAGAAAAACTTTTTTGTTCATTTTAATCACTCTAGCCAAAATTGGAACAATATAATTATATTATATAATTCTAATTTTGGTTAATCAATAATTTATTGTTCATTTATAGTTATCTTACCTATTTCTTTACAGTATTTATAAATATGATCAGTTATTTTTTTAATATCTTTATCAAAAATTCTTACACATCCATGAGTATTCCAAAGATGTGATTGATCTCTTCCACCATGAATTTGTATTCCAGATCTCCCATATTGTTCATATGCTTCTTTAAAATCACCAGATACAAGCTCATCCAAAGCTATTCTTTTGTAAGGACCATAGCTTTCTTCTGGATATCCTAGTTCAATTGTATGTCCCATAACTACCCCCGTAGGTGTATCGCCATCTTCATTGTACCATGCTCCATTGGTTCCCTCACCACGACATTCACATGAATGCATCATATGAGGTATATATTCCTCATTAGAATCTTCATATGAACAAAAAACAATTCTCCACATTGTGAACGATCTTTTGGTAATATTACATTTATAAACCACTTATAACTCATAAATTTTACGCTCCTTTTCATTTTAATTTGAAAGATTTAATTTCTAGTCGACTGAATTATCTTACAAACAATAAAAACGAATTTAAATCTTAAAATGTAAACTTGTATATAAAAAAGCAGAGATTTAATCTCTGCTTTTTTGCTTTGTTATACCAGTAATGATTACTGTTGTAAGGTCTTTCACGGATTTATTGAAAATATCAATCTTCCTTTCAAGCCTTACAAACAAAAATATACTTGCTAAAATAGGAAAATTATATTAAAAGAAGTTGTGTTCACAATTTGTTTACGTCCCCCAGTGATTTTGCGAAGCTTAAAAAACATTACAATAAATACAAAAGAAGGAATTAACCGCTGTGGAGTATGCTAAAATATTAGGGATAGGTAGATTTACTTTATATAAATATATTAAGTTTTGGGAGTATAAGTAATGAGGATATTTTTTTAATAACAGCAAAAGGATATGAATCTCAAAGAGAATGGCAAACAGCTAAAAATTATTCTGTTTTAAATCCATGTTATAACGAGGGAATATCTGTTTTTAAAAATAGAAAATTATTAAATTTTAAAAAGAACATTCTATAAAATCTATAGAATATTCTTTTTTTTAGTAAGGTTTCATATCAGACCATAATTTATAGCAAACTTCATCTCTTATTGAAGGAAATTCACAGTGAACTACTTCGACCACAAAGTATATACAAAATCAAAAGTTTGCATAGTTAAAAGAGTAGGACATTTAATCCTACTCTTTTAAAGTCCTTACATCCACAGGCACAAGGCACAATGGTTTTACGGACTAAATTATGAATTATATTAACCATTTTATATTTCTCTTAAATCCAAAATACATCAAATGAAGGTAAATATTATCTTGTATTTATATTATTAAAGTATTGTAGTATAATATTAGTCAATAATCAAATTTTTATTGTTATTATTAGCTTTATTTAAATTAAATGTACTCACTTATACTTATAAATTTTAAGAAGGGAGATATATATGTCACAATTAACAGAAAAAGCTTTAGCAAAATCGCTAAAAAACCTCATGAACACTACTCCTCTATCAAAAATTACAGTAAATGATATAGTAAATGATTGTGGAGTTAATAGAAGAACTCTATACTATCATTTTCATGATATATATGAGTTATTAGAATGGATTTTTAAAACTGAAGTTCACGATGCAATAGGAGAAAATAGAACTTATAAAACTTGGAAAAAAGGATTTAAGCAACTGTTAGAATATTTAAAAGGAAATGAAAAAATGGTTCTAAATACTTATCACTCAATTGGACGAGAGTACCTTGAATTTCATCTGTATAATGAAGTTTTTAATCTCGTTTATGGTGTTATCAATGAGCTATCTGAAGATAAAAACATATCCGAAAAAGGTAAAAAATTTATAACAGACTTTTATAAATTCGCTTTCGTTGGCTTATTATTAGAATGGATTAAAAGCAACATGAAAGATCCTCCTGAAGAAATAGTCGAAAATTTAGATAAAATAATAAGTGGCGATATGAAAAAAGACCTTCTCAATTTCGAAACAAAAATAACCAATTAGATAATAGTGAATAGTATTGGTAATTAGAGATTAGTACTCAGAGTCCTGCTCCTCGCACCTAATCCCTATCACCTGATTTCTGATACCTTCTTTTTTACTCCTATCATCTTTCTCCTAGTAAGCTTTGCACTATATATAAAGTATTTCAACTTCAGGACAAGAAATAGGAGGTTTTACTCCTGAGTAAACTCTGCACCATGTCTAAAGTATTCCCTCATAATGAGTATCTTTTAATAGTTTCTTTATAATAAATTCTCCTGGGATTCCTTCACTATCATGCATTGTTTTAACAGCATTAGCTATAACTCTTATGTCAAACTGAGATGGATATATTTCTGGTACCTTCTTTTCAAGATTAAGAAGTTTATATACCGCCATAATTGCAGATCTAACAGAATATTCAACTGTAAATACGCAATCATCTTTAACTTCTGCAAATTGACCTAAAAATGCAAGATTTACACACCCCTTTGGAACTACTTCTGGTCTATCCCCTTTAACACGAGGCATAAACTGACTAGTAATATATGGCATCATACAAGGTATAACTTTAACTGTTTTAAGAATATCTCCCATTTGATTTTCATCAACACCTAAATGATATAAAAGTTCCTTCATAAGCTCTTCACCAGTACATTCACTCATTTTCTTTTTAATATAATCTCCCTCATTGTCCACAAAAAGACCATATGCCCAAAGAACTAAAACATTTTTAGGTTGATTTATGAAATGTGGCTGTCTACTGCATGTAACACTCATACCCCAACTTGAATCTTTTATAGTTATAATTCCGCCTGTAATTGCTCTACCAGAATAAGGATCTCTTCCCGTAAAATCTTTCAATATATCTGCCATTTTTGAATCTGTGCACGTAATCGTAAATGACTCCCATTTAGTCTTATCTATATCTGAACAAAATACTTCTGGTCTTCCAAAGGATTTATCTTTTTTAGCGATATTCTTCCATAATTTCCAGCATCCGCCTTCAGTTGTATTAAGAACAGGTGCCTTGTGCATACTTCCCAATGTCGAATTTTCAGTCATTGAACCATTTGTAACAAATACCAAATCACTTTTAGTAGTTTTTATAATATCTTCCTTACCATCTCTTAAAATATGAATAGCAGTAACTGTCTTTTTATTTTCAGTTATATCTACATCCAAATCAACTACTTGAGTATTGTATTCGAATACAACATTTTTATCCTTTAACCAATTTTTTATAGGCAATATCATTGAATCATATTGATTATATCTTGAATATAAAATATTTTCTAGTTTACTCATTCCTGGCATCAAATGCATAAAACGCTGCATGTAGCGTTTCATTTCAACAACACTATGCCAAGGCTCAAATGCAAACATTGAACGCCAATATAGCCACATATCAGTTTCTAAAAATGTTGGATCGAAAAACTGCTCAACAGTAATATCCCTAAGTTCATCTTCTGTCGCAATAGAAAGCTTTGCGAGTTGTTTTATATGACTTTTATTTAATCCAAGAGTAGTAGAATCTAATTTTTTACCTCTTTTTTCAATAACACGACAAGCTGCAACACTTGGATCCCAATTATTAACTTCAACAACTTCATCAAGTATAGTTCTATTTGGGTCCTCTATTGATGGTATGCTAGCAAACAAATCCCAAGTACATTCATAATGTTCCTCCATTTCTCTACCACCACGTATAATGTATCCATCTTCTGCATTTCCAGCACCATCCATGGAACCACCTACTATATTGCTTTCTTCAAGTATAGTAATCTGCTCACCTTTCATGTGACCATCTCTAATTAAATAAACTGCGGCTGCTAATGAAGCAATTCCTCCTCCAACTAAATAAGCTCTTTTATTTTCAATATCTTTTGGTTTTTTTGTATTAATTCTTTGATAATTTCCCATAATATATATCCCCTTCATTTCATCTAGTTTTAGTATAATTTAATAATAAACAAACTTTGCTGTATAGAAAATAATCAAAAATATGATAGTGTGTAAATTTGCAATAAATATGCTGTTTTGTGCAATAATGATATAAAAATTTTCAGTTTTTTAATTTATTCTTATTAAAAAAAATAAGGAGTCTAAACTCCTATTTGATTAATCAATTATTACACTGCTTCATATCTATCAAATTTATCAACCTCAAAATGAGAAACATCATTTATTGACAATACCCTAAAAACCCCTTTCTCTATACTATACTCAACTACACTCAAACTACCATTATGTATTTCAAAATTTCCTCTATTCTTTAAATCTAAATTCAAAATTGAACATAATATTGTTTTTATAACCGCCCCATGTGAAACAATTAGTACCTCTTCAGCCTCTAATTCGTTTTTTACTATTTCATTCATTACTGAAAAAGCCCTTTTCTTTAAATCATTATATGATTCTCCACCGGGTGAAGGACATCTGTCTATATGTTCAAACCATCTTTTTAAGTATTCTGCATATTCAATTTGAATATCTCCCCATCTTTTTCCTTCCCATTCTCCCAAATTCATTTCTTGAATATCTTCCTTTATTATAATATCTGTATTGATGTATTTATTAATCACTTCAGCTGTCTTAAGTGCCCTTTTTAAATTACTGCTGTATATTTTTTTAATATTACTATTTGCTAATCTCGCACCTACTTTTTCTGCTTGTTCTATACCCGTTTTGTTAAGCTCAATATCTTTACTTCCTTGCAAACGAAATTCATTATTCCAATCTGTTTGCCCATGTCTAACTAAATAAACTTTCACCTTAACCCCCCCAAATAATCATAAACAGTGTAAATTATTTGCACTATTTAATCATACACTAAAATGAATTAATTTTCTATGAGCTTCAATCATCATTAAAAACTTACAAATATTTTTATATGGATTTTTTATAACATTTATGCCCATTTTCAATACTTTCAACAAACCCCATTTTCTTTAAATACATAATATGTTCTTTTTTTGTTGAAAAGCTTATAAAATTAGAATATCCTTTATCTTTAAATAGCTTTTTATTGTCTTCAAATACAAATTTACCGATTTTAAAATCTCTATATTCTGGAATAACAAAATCGAGTTCTATGTTCAAAGTGTTAGCATCATAATGTGATGCTAAAAATATTCCTGCTGGCACCATGTTTCGTAAAATAAAAAAACAAATATCAGATGCATTGATTTTAAATTCAATTTTGTTCGAGTACTTTTCAATTTCATCCTTATAAAAATCTATGTAATGATTTAAATACTTTGATTTCTCTACTACCGGTAGCATTTCAAAGTATTCTTTTGAATTATACATTTTAACAAGATAGTATACATTTATTAATGCTATACCAAAATTCATAAATCCAACAGGTAAAGCCCCAATTAAAAAACCATACAATGAAAATAAACTTGAACCCACTAAGTTAATCCATCTTAATTTTATAATAGAACTCATCAATAGAGAAATTAACACAACAACTGAAGCTAAATAACCTAACCATTCTAACCAATTAATATGCATATTATATCTCCTTCCAATTAACTTTATATTAATTATTTTCTCAAACATCTCTTCATCATATAATTTTGCAGAAACAACTTTACTCACTACTATTATATCATAATTATATTTTTAAATTAAAATCCAAAATATAGTTATTGCCCAATGTACTCTATTATAGTATATATTCTTATATTTCCTTTCCATTTTATATTTATGTATACAAAATATGCTTAAAATATGATATAATTATTTCTATAAAAAAATAACAGGGGGAAGTATTTCATGAATAAAAGAACAAAAGATTTAAATAAGGTTTTCATTACTATGTGTTGGATTATTGGTATTGTTTATTCTTTGTCTTTTATAGCTGGCATAATTATGAACGGAATAAGCATACTAGCAGGAATAGTTGCAATATGTTGTATGATTGGTTCACTTTTATTCTCAACAGTAATATATGTAAAAAACAACGATACACAAAAATTGATATATACAATAGAACCTCTTTTCGGAGTAGCATATTTAATTATACTCTTCTTTTCTTATATTAGATGTGCTCCACTAACAATTATACCATTGGTAGTAGGTACAAGCATATACTTAGATGTTAAACGCCTTATAATACCAATCTCAACTGCAATTATTACTAATTTTATATGGATTTTTATTAATAGAAGTGATTTAAATGTTATAGAAGATGCTCCTATTCAATCCGTTGTTTTGATTTTATTTTGTGTAATTATATACTCTATAACAAAAATTTCAGAAAAGAAAAAAATAGAAGCAACAAAAGAAAAAATAGCGATTGAAGAAGCTAATAAAAAACAACAAGAAATGGTAAATGATATTGTAAATATCATTAAAATAATAAATGAAAATTCTAATAACGTTAATGATATCTTTGAAAAAATTCAAGTATCATCTACAATGGTTTCTTCAGCAATTGAAGAAATTGCAGCTGGTGCCTCTAATACTGCTAATGAAATTCAGACTCAAACTTCAGCACTTTTAGATATAGAAGGTAAGATTAATCATACTGTAGTTATATCGGATAGCATGAAAGAATCTGCAATATCGAGCGCAAAGTCTATTGAGCAAGCTTTAAAAATTGTAGAGAACTTATCAAATGCTTCAGAGCAAGTTAAAGAAAAAAATATGGAAGTATATGAAAGTTCAGTAAAACTAACAGACGCAACAGATAATATTAGAAACATAACAGAAATGATTACAAATATCGCTGAACAAACAAATTTACTAGCTCTTAATGCTGCCATCGAAGCCGCACGTGCTGGAGAAAATGGCCGAGGTTTTGCAGTAGTAGCTGAAGAAGTTAGAAAATTAGCAGAAGAAAGCAAAAATTTTGCAAATAATATTTCAAATATAATTGATGAACTAGGGAATGATGTTAAAAATTCTAATAAATATATTGAAGATTTGTCAAACATAAATGAAGAACAAAATAATTTAGTCAAAGAAACTAGCACTAATCTATATGAAATTAAAAACAAAAGTATTGAAATAGTCAATAATGTAGATGAAGTCAACAAAGAAATACGTAATATTTCAGATTTGAGCAATATGATTAACAAAGCAATTGATAATCTATCTGCTATATCTGAAGAAACTATGGCTAATACAGAAGAAACTTCAGCTAATGCAGAAGAATATGTTAATCAAATTCAAGAAACTAAGAACTATGTAGATATGATTTTAGAATGTGTAAATAGCATGAATAAATATTTATCATAGTAACAATAATGCATTAAATAACTAGTCAAATATACCTACATACTAAACAAATTAAATAGTATTGCTAAGTAGGTGAATATAACTTTATTTAATATTTAGGTTATCATAGTAATCGTTTCCATATAAATAAACAAAAATAAAGTATCATTTAAACTTTGTGCTATCCTATTAGCAACATAGGATAGCACAATTGCAACTTTACCACTTTAAGTTATTAAGAACGTCATATAGTAATACCAAGTTTCCTAAAAATATACCTCTGACGCTTTCTACAATAATGATTATTGCATTTAACAATGTAATTCAAAATGTTTTTTTGCCTGACAGGTTTGAAATGTCATCTCCACGTCCTCCATGGGCCGATTATGTTCATTATTATTCTAATTATTGTGATTATGGTAGTGATTTGATACTATTACTCACTTCTATTATCTAAAAGCCATTCCATTGCTGGTGCAAAACTAGACATAGAAAGAGCCGACTTTGAAAACTTAGCCACAGAATATGTTTCCATAATTTCTGATGTAGAAGCACCATTTTTCTTTGCTGCTTTAACATTGGTCATAATACATCCTTGGGAATCTAGTGCAATTCCAACTGCCAATGCTATAAGTGCTTTAGTTTTTTTATCTAAATTCTCACCTTCGTAAGCATTTTTCTTTGCTTCAAGGTGTCCCATCAAAGCATTCATATCAAGTGAAGATAAACTTTCAAGTGGCTTAGGCACTTCACCCATTTCTTTTTTTATCATTGCTAACACTTTTTCTTTTTCCATTATTTTCTCCTCCTTTTATCAATTCTATAAAACTCTCACTTCTATAAATGGGATATTCAAGTTTTTCGCTTCAAGTGGAGTAGAATCTCTACCTGAAATCCCGATATTTTACTTTAGCAAAACAAGTTTACTTTGTAGTTTCGCTATAATATCCTTGTCTTTTTCTCATTTCGAATCTTGCAACAAATATTGCTGCTAAGATACCAACTGTTAAAATTATATATGATGTATTATAGAATATTCTTGCAGCACCATATGATTTCATAATCATACCATTTAGTGATGTTCCTACTGCTCCACCTACAAACATGTTAAAAGATGCCATTGACATAGCTGTTCCTCTCATTTTAGGAAGCTTTTCTTGTGCTGTTGCAATCAATGTTGACTGTAAGAAAATAAAGGCAATACCAAAACCTAAAAGTCCAAAAGATAGTATCCATATATTTTTATAGGCAGACAGTGCAAATAGTGAAATAAATCCTATAACTCCGGCTGAAACCAAAAATCCATGTTTTAAAGTTTTTTTAAGTTTTGGTGCTATCCTACCCCCAATAACCGTACCAACGCCAAATAATGATAGTATCAACCCAACGATTAAAATATTAAATCCAGTTAACTCCTGAAGTAATTTCCCTGAGTATGTGAAACTTCCAAATACACTAAATCCAACAAAGAATACTGTTAAAGTTAATCTCATAAATCTATAATTTGTTAGTGGAACTTTATATGCCTTAATAAAATTCAACTTATCCACTACTGGTTTATCTCTTTCTAGTATCTTAAACATTATTATAGCTAAAATTAACTCACCTATACCATACATAAGGTATACCAGACGCCATGAACCTAAATATGCTAGTGCACCTCCTATAGCAGTCGCTGTTGCTCCTCCTAGAAACATTAATCCCATTACTTTTCCCAAAGCTTTCTGTCTATTTTCATTATCAAAGTTTTCTCCAACTAATGCCATCGTAACAGGGAATATACCAGCACCAAAGGCACCATTTATAGCTCTAAATAATATTAATGATGGTAAATTAAAAGCCGTTGCACCTAACATACTAAATATTGCTGTTCCCATAGCTGATATATTAATGATTTTTACTTTACCAAATCTATCAGATAAAGGTCCAAATAGTAATGTGAATACTCCAAAAGATAGCATGTAAGCTGTTACAGACATAGCTGCAACACTAACTGTAAGGTTTAAATCTTTTGAGATATTAATAATCAGTGGTGCTGCTGCATAATTATCACCGTTAGCTAAGAAAGCCATTAATCCTAATACTAATAACATTTTGCTTTTATCTTTCATTTCGATCAAACTTCCTTTCTTTAATAATTTAATATAATACTAATATGTTCATATGCACATATTAGTATTATATTGTCCATTTATCAATTTGTCAATCATAAAAACAAAACACACTCTATTATTAACAAAATATTAAGTTTCAATTCTCGCTTGAATTCATATCTTAATAACTCAACTTTCGTACATTAATTTATAGACATCAGCCTATAAATTCAACATTTATGGTATAAAAAATACAAGAACATCCCTTTATCGATTCTATAAAACTCCCACTTCTATAAGTGGGAGATTCAAGATTTTTACTTCAGATAGTGTAGAGTCTCCACCTGAAGTCCATATGTTTTGATTTAGCAAAACGAGTTTACTTCATGTTAGCACAAAAATCTTTAACATAATCTTCAACATTGTAGATAATATCTTTAATTTTATCATTATATAGCCTATAATGCATTTCTAGTCCTACTTTCTCACTTTTGACAAGACCAGCATCTTTCAAAATTCTTAAATGTTGAGATAAATTTGCCTGACTAAATTCAAATTTTTCATTTAATTTACAAGTACACTTTTCACCCTCACATAAAAACTTAATAATCTTAAATCTCACTGGATGCCCAATTGCCTTGAAAATTTTAACTGTCAAATTTTCTTGATTCACTATTTACCCTCCTCAATTTTCTCTCTGTATATAATAAATAATAATTTTAAATTAAATGCTTATATACTATGTTAGTATAGGTTATTTTTATGTAAAATTCAATATTGACTTAAAATGTTAGTGGGTGTATTATTAAATTATAGATTATTTAATTATTTAATTAAATAATTATTTATATGGAGGTGAGCTAATGATAGAAAGTAAAATATCTACTCAAATTGCCATATTAGGTGGTGGACCCGCTGGTTACATTGCTGCACTTAGAGCTTCACAACTTGGTGCAAGTGTTATATTAATTGAAGAAAAAGCTCTTGGAGGTGTTTGTTTAAACAGAGGATGTATTCCAACAAAAGCACTTCTTAAAACTTCAGAGGTTTCCAATACTATAAAAAAATCAAATGAATTTGGTATTGAAAGCAGCATATCAGACATAAACTGGAATATTTCTAATAAGAGAAAAAATAGAGTAGTTAAAAATTTAAATATGGGACTTGAACATCTTCTCCCCGCAAAAAATATTAAAATTATAAAAGGTAAAGGTTATATTAAAGATACTAAAAAGATTTCAGTTACTACTGTTGAAGAAGAAGTTGAAATTTCCGCTGAAAAGATAATTATTACTACTGGGTCTAAACCACTAATACCTAACATTTTAGGAATTAATTTTCAAGGTATTTTAACTAGTAATGAAGCACTTAATTTTATTGAAATTCCAAAAAATATTGTAATAATTGGTGCAGGTGCTATTGGACTTGAATTTGCCACAATGTTTAGTTCTGTGGGCAGTAAAGTTACTATTATTGAAATGAAAGATAAAATTCTTCCTTATGAAGATAATGAGCTTTCAAATGAACTATTAAAAATTATGAAGAGACAAGGAATAACCTTTAAGTTAAGTTCTTATGTTAAAGAATTTAAACAAACTGATGATGGACTTGAGGTAATATATTCTGAAAAAGATAAAGAATCTTCTCTGCAATGTGAAAAAGTTTTAATTGCCATTGGAAGAAAACTTAATTCTGAATCAGAGGAGTTAATAAATTTAGGATTAAACATTAAAAATAATGCTATTATTGTGAATGAAAATATGGAAACTAATATCAAAGGAATTTATGCTGCTGGTGATGTTATTGGAGGAAAGCTTCTTGCTCACCTTGCATTTATTGAAGGTAAAGTAGCAGCTGAAAATGCTTTAGGAATAAAAAGTAGAGTTAACTATAATGCTGTTCCTGCCTGTGTTTATACAAATCCTGAAGTAGCTTCTGTTGGCATAAATGAAGAGGAAGCAAAAAAACGCGGTATAGATATAAGAGTCGGACGATTTAATTTTAGAAATAACGGTCGTGCCTTAACTTTAGGCGAAAGAGAAGGGTTTGTAAAAATTATAATTGATAAAGATAATACTATTATTGGTTGTCAAATACTTGGAGTTAATGCATCTGAATTAATATCAGAAATAACCCTTGCCATAACGTTAAAAGCAAAAGCTGATGTTTTAGCTGATATGATTCATCCACATCCAAGTTTAAGTGAAGCAATATGGGAAGCCTGCGCTGATGCTGTAGGAAGATCCCTTCATAAAGCATAAATTTTAAAAAATAGGAGGATTTTATTATGGAAGAAAAACAATTACCAGGTTTTGTAATGTGTGTATGTACAGGGAAATGCCCAGGATTTCAGGCAATGGATATATGGGACTTTATCAATCAAGTAAGAGTAGAACTACCTGTGGAATATGGATTTATTCATCCACAACTTTGTGAGGAAGACGGAGATAGGTTTCTTGCAGATTTTTTAAAAGCCCACAGAAAAGTAATTATAGGTGCATGTGCTCCTAATATGCAAAGAAAAATGTTTAAGCAAGCTTTTAAAGATGCTGGACTTGATATTGAAAAAGACGCAGTTATGTTAGATATAAGGGATATGACCAATGAAAAAGCTTTTGAAGTAGTTGAAAATGCATTAAAAGAGTTAGGTATTGAGGAGGATGAATAATGATGAGTGAATCAACATTTATGGGGGTTCCAAGAGAAAAAATAGATTGGAGTCCAAGAATAGATTATGACAAATGTAATTATTGTATGGAATGCGTTAAGTTCTGTCCACATAATGTTTATGGAATTATAGAAAATGAAGATAAAAAACTAATTGTAAAAAACCCAGATAACTGTGTTGTATTCTGCCGTGCTTGTGGTAAAGCTTGCGGTGTTGATGCTTTATCTTTTCCAAACAAAAATGAAACCACAAAAATGATTAAGCAAATAAGAAAGGGGCTTGAAGATAATGAGTAAATCCTATGCTATACTTCCTTGCAATGGTCTTGATAAGTGTGCTGGATGCATTGCAAAAGAAGTAGCTTTAAAGCTTACAGAAACTACTGATAGTGAAATAATTTGTCCTGTTTTATATAGGGTCGCTGATGCAAGATATAATAAAATAGCTTCTGAAAAACCTTTACTTATAATTGACGGCTGTGCTACAAGATGTGCTAGTAAACTTGCTTCAGAAAAGGGTCTGAAAATTGCAAAAAAAATCAATATAACCGATGAAGCCAAGGCAAACAACATTACTATTACTGACAGTTTAAGGCTTGGAGAAAATGAATTAAAATTAGCCGATATTATCACAGTGAAACTAACAAAGGCAGAAGAAAAAATAGAAAGTGAAAGTTCTTTTTCTTTTCCAAAAGACATCCAATATGAAATTTATAAAAAAGATAAATTCACATTCAGAGTACCTAAGAAAGGTTTCTATTTCAACGAAAATGACTGTTGGGTATATGTTAATGGTAACATTGCAAGGATAGGTGTTACTGATTACGTTCAACAAAGTCTTTCGGATATAATGTTCTTTACTCCACCATCGGTTGGAAGTGAAATAGAACAATTCGGAGAAGCAGGAAATGTAGAATCTGGCAAAGCTGTATTTGAAGTAGTATGTCCAGTAAGTGGTAGGATAACAGCAATAAACGAAAAACTTTTGCAAGCACCTGAACTCATTAATGAAAATCCTTATGAAAAAGGATGGATAGCAGAAATAGAATTATCGGATTTTGAAAGTGATAAAGATTTTCTTTATGACTTCTCTAAATATTTTGAAGTATTAAAAAGAAAGGTGGATGAATTCCATGTCTAAAGTAAAAATTATACCTTGTAGCGGTATAGGTAAGGTATTTGGTCTTATGGCTAGAGAAACCGCTTTAAAGGTTACAAATGAATTAAAACCAGATGAAACTGAAACTGTTTGTCTTGCTCACGTTGTAACTGGAGATACCGAAGCTAAAGAAAAAATTGAAGGATATTCATGTATAACAATAGATGGATGTCCTAAACTCTGTGCTGCCAAAAATGTTGAACTTGCAGGTGGTATTGTTAAAGCACAATACAGGACTGTTGATGAAATGAGAAATCACAGAGGTGTAAATGCAGGCACAGCTACAGCATTAACTGAGGATGGCTGGAAAATATTAGACGACTTATGTGATAAAATTTGTGTGAATGTAGATGAAATATTAAAGGAGGAGAAATAATATGGCAGATTCAAAAGTTGGAGTATTATCTTGTAGTGGCGAAGAATGTCTTGGCGGTACTATTTCAAGACTTGCTACAAGAAAGATGCTTGAAGAAATTAGACCTGGTAAAACAGTAACTCTATGTCTTCCTTTATATCTTGCAGGTGGAGAAGAAGAAAGATTTTTTGCAAAGGCTTATCCTGTAATTACAGTCGATGGTTGCTCTAAGTGCTGTGCTAAAAGAGCTACAGAAAAATATAGTGGTGAAGTAAGTGCTTCTGTAGTTGTTTCAGATATATTAGGTGAAGATATTGCTCTTAACAAGACTGTTTCCACTAAAAATTTAACAGAAGAACACTATAAAATGGTAGATAAAGTTGCCGAAGAAATATGTAAAAATTTCGATAAAATATTATATAATAAAGATAAATAAGTTTATTATACTACATTTACTTATCTTTTAAATAATAATTAATTTAATAGAGAAAGAAGGCAAATAAATGAATATAGTAATACAACCTAGTCTGTTAAATGATTTAAAAAACGAACTAGAATATCAAGAAAAAAATGTAGTAAGATTTGAACTTGTTAATTTCGGATGAAGTGGTCCAATTTTTGACATTGTTCTGGATGAACAAAAGGAAGATGATGTAGTTATAACCTTTGAAGGAATCAAATTTGTAGCCCAAAATGAAATTGCTCCTTTAATAAAAAATCCTGAAATAATAAAAGACAAAGACAGATTTACTCTGAAAAAATCTAGTTCTTGTTGTTAAAATAATAACCAACCAGTTAACTGGTTGGTTATTTCTATCCTAACTAGAATATATCACAAAAACATTTGAATAAAATTCTCATTACTTAAATTTAGAATATAATTAGATATATCTAAACTGTCTATAGTGTTTTTTATTTCATTAAAATCAAATCTATTATCTATAAATTGTTTTTCCAATTCTTCTATTGGTTTTTGTTCAAAAAAATCACCAAAAATTTTAAAATACTTTATTATTCCTTCCACTATATTCATCTCTATGCATATATTACCTACATCAAATCTCATTTCTTTTTTATAATTGAATTCAGGTGATCTCCCGAAATTCCATTCCCAAGTTCCATATTTATTTTCCACTAATTCATTTATCATATTAATATCTTCACTTGTCAGTATATAATTTTTCATTTCCTTCCTTTCATCTTCAAAAACACTTTTTATAAGTTTATTTTTAAATTCTTTTAAAGATATATTTTTTTCAATATATGGGCTTATGTTAGTAACTCTACTCTTTACCGATTTAATTCCCTTAGATTCAAATTTATCTTTCTTTACATTTAAAGCTTCAGAAAGTACTGATAAATCACTCGAAAATAATAATGTTCCATGATGAAGTAATTTGTTTTTATAAAAATACTGGGCATTACCTGAAAATTTTTTACCATCTATCAAAATATCATTTCTTCCACTAAAAGTTGCTTGTATTCCTAACTTATTCAGACATGATATTACTGGTGCCGAAAAAAAAGAGAAGTCATTTCTATGATTACTAAAATTATTTTTAATTATAGTAAAATTAAGATTACCCAAATCATGATATACGGCTCCTCCTCCAGATAGTCTTCTTGTTACTTTTATATTATTTGAATTAATATAATCAAGATTTAATTCTTCATAAGTATTTTGATTCTTACCCACTACTATAGTTGGCTCATTCTGCCATAATATCAGCAAATCATCTTTTAAATCCTTAAACTTTAATAAATATTCTTCTGCAGCAAGATTAAAATATGGATTATTGGAATCATTGATAACATTTATCATTATTTTGCCCCCCTATTGATTAGTCTAAGTTTTTTATGCCTTTAATATTATACATATCCTTATCCTCTAATCTTTCACTATCTAGCTTTAATTGTGGATACTTTTCAATATTATTTACAATGTTTTTAATCAAATTAGAAATCACTTCATCTTCTATTCTTAATGAATAAAAAACAAATTGTTCTTTCCTTTTATCAAAAACAAAACCTTTATCTCTAAGTTTTGCTAAATGTTTAGATACCTTAGATTGTGAAATTTCTAAAACACCACACATCTCACATACACACAATTCTTGTTGTGCTAGTAACGTAACTATTCTAAGTCTAGTTTTATCAGACAGTATTTTAAAAAAATTAGTAAGTTGATTCATTGCTATCTCCTTTCCATGAGTTTTATGGATTCTATAAGACTCTCACTTATATAAGTGAAAGATTTATATAAGTGGAAGATTCAAGATTTTTGCTTCAGGTGGCGTAGAGTCTTCACCTGAAGTCCCTACGTTTTGCTCTAACAAAACGAGTTCACTATATAATATTTATATGTTCTTATGCGTATATAATTATTATACCATTCTTATTTTATTTTATCAATAATATGCAAAAATGTACCCCAACAGGATACATCTTTTTACTTGATATTATACTATCTACATTTTCAATTAACTTAGTTGAAGTTTTCCACTTTTTACACGTTCTATTAAATCCTCAACTTTTGTTTTAATAATATCCCTTGTTTCCCTAAAGCTTTCGATTGTTCCTCCTGACGGATCTTCAAGACCCCAGTTTTCCATATGTTTATTTGGCACAAAAGGACACTGTACATTACATCCCATAGTAATCAGAATATCTAACTTCTCTGGTATATCCGTAAGTAGCTTTGGTTCATGTTCACTCATATCAATACCAGCTTCCTCCATCACATCTACTGCCAAAGGTTTTACTTCTGGATAATTTTCAGTACCAGCTGAATAAACTTCAAAAATATCACTGCCTAACTTCTTTGCCCAACCTTCTGCCATTTGACTTCTGCATGAGTTATGAACACATACAAATGCAATTTTTAATTTCATTTTAACCCCTCCCTAACCTTCAATTTTATTTAATATACTCACTAATTCTTATATTTTCATAATTGCCATAACAAAGTATATATATAACATTTATATTTATAATATAAATTGAAATCATAGGGTCGACCTCAACAAACATAGTGCATATTTGGAAATTTATGTTTACCAATGGTTCATCACAATTTTTAAGGTGCTCTACTCTCCCATATTATCTTATATTTTAATCTACTTTAAACCATACTCTTGTTCCATTTGCAATTCTTACAAGGGTTAACATCAGTGGTACTTCAACTAAAACTCCAACTACTGTAGCAAGCGTCGCCCCAGATTGTAATCCAAATAGTGATATAGCAACAGCTACCGCTAATTCAAAGAAATTACTTGCACCGATCATAGCTGCAGGAGCTGCGATATTGTGCTTAAGTTTCCATATTTTAGCCCATAAATAAGCAATAAAAAAAATCAAAAATGTTTGTAGAATAAGTGGTACTGCAATCAATACTATATGCACTGGATTATTTAGAATAATTTTCCCTTGGAATGAGAATATAATAATTAATGTTAAAAGTAATCCTGCGATTGTAGTATTGTCAAATTTCTTCAAAAATACATTTTCAAAATAATCTAAGCCCTTATTTTTAACAATATATTTTCTTGATAGATATCCACCAACTAGAGGAATTACCACAAATAATACTACAGATAAAAATAATGTATCATAGGGAACTATTACATTACTCACACCTAAAAGAAATGCAACGATAGGTGTAAATGCAAACAGTAAAATCAAGTCGTTAACTGCCACCTGAACTAATGTATATGCTGGATCACCCTTTGTAAGATGACTCCATACAAATACCATAGCTGTACATGGTGCTGCACCAAGAAGTACTACTCCAGCTAAGTAACTGTCTGCTAAATCTGGAGTTATCCATGTTTTAAAAACAACTTTTAAGGAAAATACTGCTATTAAATACATTGTAAATGGTTTAATTAACCAATTTGTGGTACAAGTTATAATTAATCCTTTAGGTTTCTTAGTTGCTTTAACAATACTTGAAAAATCAATCTTAAGCATCATTGGATAAATCATTAACCATATTAATATCGCTACTGGAATTGAAACATTTGCATATTCAAATTCACTTAGTGCTTTAGGTATAGCAGGTAGAAATTTACCAATCATTACACCTAAAATCATGCAAAGTGCAACCCAAGCTGTTAAATAACGTCCAAATATATCCATTTCATCAGAAGCTTTTATATTTTTTTCTTCACTCATTTAAAACCCTCCTTTTAATATCTATAGTTTTCTTGAAAACTTCAAAGTCCATATATACCAATCGTTATAGAAACGGCTAATTTTTTCTTCCTCCAAATTTTTAATGTTTTTGATGAATTTCTTCGATAAACATTGTTAACATTTTTGCTCTTCAATAAGTACACATCCAAAGCTTAATTATTTTACATTATACATAGATCGCGACCTAATAATATTATATTCTCTCATATAATTTACTGTATACGAAGTATTATTTATACATAGAAATACAATATAAAATACTATAACTAGTATATAATTACTTAAACTAGATTTCTATTTTATAAGATTTAATACTTTTTCTCTATCTTCAGTAATCCATTTACAATTCAAGTTATTTTTTTTGTACTTATTGTATCTTTTCAAATCATTAAGAAATACATTTTCTGTTTCCAATTTTTGTTTTAGATATTTAAAAAGTAATTCATCATTTCTAATAAACTCATCACTTACTTTGTAGTGTATCCACTGCGCATCTTTTGATGAACTTATTATTCCTACTCTTTTAAGTTTACTCAAATGCCTAGAAGCATTTGATTGTGTCATTTTGAGAATAACTTCAATTTCACAAACACATAACTCATTGTGTATCAAAATATTTAAAATTCTAAGTCTACTTTCATCACCTAGTGCTTTAAAAAGTTCAACCATTAGTAAGTTGCCACCTCCTTATATGAGTATATTTAATTATATTTATATAATAACATGTTAATTCTACTTATACAATAAGAAATTCGTAAAATTCAGTGAACTCGTTTTGCTGCTTCTTCATTTAGTTTTTCATCATTAATCAGTTCTTCTGCCTCCTGCTTTTGTTCTTTTTGAGCAAACTTGAAAAATTCCTCTATAATGCTTGCTTTATCCTGAAACTGGTCTAAATCTGTCCTGTTGATAAAATCAACTATTAAGCTTTCCTTAGCATGGTTTCCTACGCTAGAACGGATTATACGACATACATCTTCAACCAATAGCTCTTTATTTTTAATTTTTTTATTCTTTTCAAAAATAAGTTCAAGAATATAATCTAAATTTATCTCTTGCGATTTTAGAAGATCTATTTCAAATTCTATATCATCCCAATCAATAGAAGATTTTTCTTTTTCTCTTCCAGCTTTTTCTCGACGTAACCATTCTCGAATATCATTATACATAGAACGATAGTCTTGAATTGTCCTTTCTTCTATAAATGGTGTTTCTTTTAATACTTCTATCTCTTCATCAGTTACATAGTAAGTGTCTTTAAATTTTTCCAAAGCTTTTGTGTCATTTTTATCTAATCTTTGATAAACTTTAAGCTTTGTAAATTCATCATAATAATCATTGGATTTTTATCGACAGTATTGGATATATAACTCCTAAAAAATGTGAAGATTTAGCTAGAAAAATTGCTTAAAAAGTTCAACTTTTTGTGTCTAATATATTGACATAGATCCAAATTTACATTTTTCATATTGACACCCATTCAAATATTTATCAATTCTATAAGACTCCCACTTCTATAAGTGGGAGATTCAAACTCTTTGCTTCAGGTGGAGTAGAGTCTCCACCTGAAGTCCCGATATTTTGCTCTAGCAAAACGAGTTCACTAAAATATAGTGTAATTCTATATATTTAACCACAATATAAAATTACACTATATAAGTTTAAACAAAATCGCTATTTGTGACAATTTAGAAAAATTTACACCCCTAAATTTACATCCTTGGGGTGATTTTTTTACAAATATTTTACTTTTTTTGTTTCTAATACCGGATATCATAGCTCCTAAAAAGCTCAAAACTGCCGCTATATAATAAACATTTTTTATGCTTTGCAAAAATCTTATACTATAATTTTCTGTTCCTTTACCAAAAAATGCTGTAAATAATGCAACTGAGAAAGTTATGCCAATTACCATACCCAAATTTTTAACAAGCTGAGCTATTCCATTTGCAGCTCCAAGCTTATTTTTATGAACACTTCCCATTATACAACTATTGTTAGGCGATTGAAATAAACCTAAAGATAACCCCATTAAAAACATATAAAATAACACTAGATATATAGGAGTATTTATACTTATATTAGCAAGTAATATAAGTGCTATCCCATTGATAACTAAACCAGTCGATGTTAAAACTACTGCCCCTATTTTATCAGATAATGCCCCACTAAAAGGTGATATGATTGCCATAGCAATAGGGAATGCCATCATATATAAACCAGATTTCTGGGTACTAATCCCTAAAACTTTCTGATAATAAAAAGGCATTAGCACCGTTGGTGAATACATTGTTAAAAAAGATATGAGAGAAGCAATTATAGAAGAAGTAAATACCCAATTTTTAAATAAACTTAAATGTAATACTGGTTGATTAACTTTCTTTTCCCAAAATATAAAAATAACACATGAAATTAAAAATACTAACAAACTACTATATATTATTGGATTATTTAATCCCATTTTATTTATATTTGAAAAGCCGTATATAAAAGATATTATAGTTATTATTAATAATGAAGCACCTAAATAATCGAATTTAAAATCTTTATTTTTTTGTTTTTTATCATCAGGAATAGAATAATGTGATGCAATGAATCCAAGTATAGAAACCACAAATGTTAAATAAAAAACACTCCTCCAACCTAATAAGCCTATTATTATGCCTCCTAATGGTGGTCCAGCAATACTACCAATTGCCATAACTGTTGCAATTACTCCTATATTCTTTCCTCTTTCAGATGGTGGTAGATTTTCAGTTACTATAGCAAGACCATTTGCCATAACCATCGCTCCACCAACTGCTTGCAATATTCTCATTATAATAAGCATATAAAAATTTATTGAAAAACCACATAATAACGTAAAAATAGATATTACTAAAAAACCCATATTGTAAATTTTTCTTCTTCCAAAATTATCTGCCAATGTCCCTATTATAGGCAATAATGCTGACATAATAAGTAAATATATAGATGTAATCCATTGTGCAGAATCTATTCCTATATTTAATTGCGATGAAATAACTGGTAAACCTACATTCACAACACCACTATCAAACATTGATAAAAAAGCACCTATCATTACTGTATATAATATAAATTTAGCTTTTGCATACTTCTTATTTTCTCTCATTTTTATCACCCCTTTTAAGGTTAAAGTGCTTACATAAAAAATGTAAACACTTTATTTTAATACTATTTTTCATAAACTTTATTAATTTTTTCAACTACTGCATCTTTTATTAGTTCTAAATCAGTTGAAGAATTTAAATCAAAATTCTTTGAAACATTTAAATCCTTTGAAATAATAATATGCTCATCTGGATTAAAAGCTGCTTTTTCAAGTGTTCTCTTTGCACAACTCATTGGACAGCCATCTATAGCAACAATCCCTTTAGCATTTTTAGCTCCATTAGTTATATTTGCAAGTCCTGCCGATATACTTGCAAGGCACAAAAGTGCAGCTCTATTATAACCAACCTCATTTGCAGCCTTTACAGAAGATAACATAGTTGATTGTCCTACATTAGATGCACCTGCACAATAAAATACAGCAACTGGACTTTTCTTTTCTTCAACTTCAATACCCTTAGTCTTTTTATCCATATATGGCAGATACCAATTTTCTTTTTCCTTCTTTTCTTCTATTTTTTCAAACTGTGATGAACATCCACAGCTGACAACTACTTTTTCACTCTCTTCTGCTCCACATCCACAACCAACATTTGTTTTTACTTCCTTTACTTCTTCTTTTTCAACTGAAGCACAACCACATCCACAAAAATTTTTTTCACTCATTTTTACTCCTCCTTAGCTTAAAGTAATTAATTATTTAATTATATACTTATAATATATCTATTAAATATTATTGTCAATATCAATCTTTAACTAATAATAGTGTTAATTTAATGTTTAGAAAATTTTTTAAATAGGACTTTAATCATTAGTTTTTTATTTTTATTAAAGTTCTTTTTTATACTTTTTATAAAATTTCACTAAATACTATATTTAATTAATTAATAACTAAATCCAAATTTGGTTATCTCTGCCAGTCCATTTAACTGAAACTTTTTGTGGTGCTAAATATAGCATTTTCAATAAATCTTTCACAAATGTTTATCTATTACCCTTGTATTCTTTGTTTTTCTCGCTTATATTATACTTACAATATACTAATGATTCATCCATTCCTATTTCTAGTGCTTCTTGTAGCACAACTTTAAACGTTTCCTTTATGTATTAATACTAAAATAAAAATTAACAAGATTTCAAATATAAAACTTAACAGTATTGCATAATTTCCTTCGATATAAGTAGTATGTAAAATATATTATTTAAAAAAGTTAATGCCATGTCAATAAATTTTTGTGACATGGCTCTTTATAAATATCATCTATTATTCAAATTAGTATAATCTGCTCTAAAATAAACTTTATAATCATTTATTCTAAAATCATACTCTTTAAGAAGCTTGACCATTAGGTTTCGTATAGCATTCCCACTTTGATTAGTTTCTATATAAATATTATCTGCTATTTTTCTTGGTTTTGTCATTAAATTAGGATTAGCAGAAAAATATTTTTTCTTTTTACCGTTCATAGCATCATTACTTTCAAAAGACATAAATTTATTTTTATCAATAACCATAAGAATTTTGCAAGTTTTTACTAACATGTCCTTCCATGTACTAACCTCAACAACATGATTTTCATTGAATTTAAAGCCAAAAGGTCTTTTATGAGTGAAATTCTCATATAAAGTATGTTCAATATTATTATCAACGATATAATCAACATAATTAGGAATGGTCTTTTTTTTAATTTCCTCTTCAGTTTCCTCTGATACCTCTATTTCTTCAACCTCAAGCATATTCATGATTTCTTGAATTTTCTTTTCAATGCCATATGCATCTTTAGCCATGTCATAATATACACTCAAATTTTCAAAATCTTCTCTATTTGTTATAGCCTTATTAATTCTATTGCCAATAGCATCAATAGAATCCTTAATTGTTTCCCTTAGAAGTTCTATACCTTCTGAAATATCAATTGCCTTATCTGGAAATTCTTCCTTGAATTTTTCAACCAAATTATTAAATTCCATTTTATCTCCCCCCCAGATAAAATTTATATTGTTATATAATCTTGTAGCTAAAGTCAATTCCTGAACAATTTTCTTTAGTATCTCGATTAGTTGAATTTTATCATCGTTAGTAATTTTATCGATTTTATAAGGCTCCCAATTTTATAAGTGGAAAATTCAAACTTTTACTTTAGGTGGATTAAAGTTTACACCTGAAGTCTTGATGTTTTGCTTTAGCAAAACGAGTTCACTTACAAGTTTTTAAATTTATGGGTTAATTATACTATATATTTAATTTTCTTATCGTTGTATATACTTTGTTTGAATACCATATGTATCCATCTTCTTCATCGCTCCCTATTAATGCATCAAATACTTCTTCTTTTAGATTCTTATATAAAACATCTCTTTTTATAGAATAGTTAATAAGCAATCTAAGATCATCAATGGATAACGGTATTATAGATAAATCTGCTACCGGCTTATATTGTTTATCATCTTTGTCTTTAATATAATATGGAAACTTCTTAAAAGATCTATGAACTACAGCTACATTAGGATCTATGTTAGGTGCTATAAAAATGCAATATGAGTTATTATTAACATCAAACCTGTATTTAGCTAAATGTCTTGGTACAGGCTCCATTTCCAATTTTCTCTGATTCTCTTCATTAGTTAGAGTTGCTTCAAGAATCAAATCATGATCTTCATAATTAAATATAACATCTGCTATTCCACCACCTGCATGCTGAACTGGTTTTAAATCATTATCAAAACTAAAATTAGCAAACTTAATAGGATTCTTTGTATAGTTGCCAAGCACTAAAAAAGCTTTCCATACTAAATATTCAAACACAGTAGGTATATCAGCCTCAGTATCAATAACCTCACGCAACTTATTATCTCTTCTCTTATTAATATATTCCAAACAATTAATTAAATTGTCAGGAGTATTATCTTCTATATCTTTTCTGGTTCTTTCTATCATGTTAATAACTTTTTTTTCAATGAACTTTTCTTTAAGCTCATTAATCCATTGTCTGTAATTTAAATATTCTGGCTTTTCATCTTTAATTTCTTCATCTGAAATCGTCCTGATTTGGTGTATAACATTCAGTGCAATATTATTCATATCTTCTTCAAGAAAATCTGGTATTTTATAAGTATTTTTATATAAATAAGCCTTGTACTCTTCTTGATCAAATTTCATTTCATAAATTTCCGAGTCTTCTAGCACCTTATTTATCAGTATTTGATAAAATTCACTCACTTTAAGAACTTTTTCACCATCAATATATTCTGTTTCAAGAATATTTGATAATTTCAAATACCTAGTATTGTGATCTTCGTAATCACTAAGATTATTCAATATTTTTATATACCATAAGTGATCAAAAACATTGGTGATAAATTCTTCAAAAGAAGTGCTATAGAAATTCTTTTTAAAATATTCAATGTATAATTGATATTTGTCCTCATTTAATGTTCTTAAAACAGCTTTATTAGTAACTCCAAGTACAGCTCTTCTCCACTCTTTCGCTTGAGTATTTGATGTTTTTTCAATTCCTTTTATTATTTCATCTATCGCTCTTTTCGACATTGTACTATCATCTATGTTTTTCCACAATTTATACATTGCATAAAACAAATCATAAAGCTTTAAACTATACTTCTTTGATTTACCATTGTCATCAATTTCAATAATAAATTCTCTAATCTTCGATTCATCTTGGTTTTCAAAGTCATTCTCAATATTTTCAATGTTTTCCTCAATATAGTTTTTTATTCTTTGTATATTACTAAGCATGTTTTTATGATTTATTAAATATTTCTTTATCCAGCTATATTCGTCAAAGTTCTGGTCTTTTTTTGCTTTTCTATACTCAAGTATTGAATTTCTTCCATATGCTATTAGATCTTCAGAAATTATCAATGGTAAAATATAAGCCATCTCATTCTTTGAAAGATACTTAAATTCTTTTAAAAATGTTAGAAAAAGAACAAAAGGGCGTATACCTTTTTTTTCTTCAACGTTAGCATAAAAATGCAATTTAAGTAATTGTCTTATATATACATCACCATCATTCTCTAAAAAATGTTCTTCGTCAAACGATATGTTTGGATTTTTAATTCTTTGTTTTGCTCTTTGTAAAATGATATCTCCAACATCTGTCACTTCTCTATCAACAGATATTAATCCCAATTTTTCTAAAGGTGAAGTTTTTAAACGAGCAGCTTTGGGTGCATTCACCTCACTAGTACTACCTTTTTCCATGAACCCAAATTCTTTCATTAATTCAAAAAAATCTCTTTGGTTATCACTCCAAACATAGCCTCTATTTTTAAATTCTTCAAGAATTAATAAGTATGATTCAATCTTTTCATATAATGCACTCTCTCTAAACCCTGTATTCCCTATAACCCAACAATAATGCGTTGTATTAATAATCATTAATTTCACCAATCCTCTATTCCTTATTAATCTATATTATATCAGAATATGCTAGTTTTTGTAAATAAAGAAGCAGGTCAATGATAACCTGCTCTTACATAAGACTCCTTTTAGTAATTAGTAATTAGCACCTCAATTGTTGAATTTTTATTTCTATTTTTAGTCTGATAGTTAGAATTTGAATAATCGTAATTCAAGTAATGAACTTTATATTTGTCTTTATTTAGAACAATCCACTCTATAAGAATCTCATTACGTTTTCCTTTGCTTTCAACAACATTAGAAAGAGCAAATTTTACCCCTTTATTATTTAACTGATCTAAAAACTGTAGTAATTTCTTCTCATAATCTTCATTCCAGCCACCTTGCTCATTATAGGTAGCGGTAGTTATTAAATATGGCGGGTCTGCATATACAAAGGTTGATTTGTCAATATCCTCTACCTTAAGATTTATAAAATCTTCTGCAATAAAGTCATAATTATTTTCATTTAATCTATCAATAAAGTTAATTAGTTTACTTCTCATTTTGGTGTTAAAGTCTCTTTTTCCAACAGGTAAATTAAACTCCCCGCGTCGATTAAATCTAATTTGATTATTAAACCCAAATACTATTAGAACGTAGAACATCATATCATAATAAAAACTGTCCTTTAGTCTTGAATTATATTTATTTCTTAAAAGTAAATATTTTTCTTTGTTATAATTACCCAAACCACTGCTACTATTTGACTTATAATAACTATAACCATATTTTTCTGAATTAGATAATCCAAATTCTTTAATTATATTATCAATTTGAGTAATAATTTCTTCCTTAGAATGTTTTTTAAAAGTATTAAATA
>Ga0114934_10000369_pt1 | contig 28092 bp, 53 predicted proteins | sample 4SBtaG_2_FD_99695 | JGI IMG/M metagenome (GOLD analysis project Ga0114934, IMG submission 99695) | Deep subsurface microbial communities from Kolumbo volcano to uncover new lineages of life (NeLLi) - 4SBTROV10_white metaG | ecosystem: Environmental > Aquatic > Marine > Volcanic ...
ACAGAGTAATTTGGTAATGTACAGTCTTAAAAAAAGATCGTATAAGCAGGTTCGATTCCTGCCTCTGTTGCTATTATTAACTAAAAAAAGGAGGAACAAAAAATGACTAACAATTTGAAAATCAGGGTGAAAACACCCGAAGAAAGTGAAAGAGTTCAAAAAGCTTTATTTAAGTTTGGTTTCAGTTGGTATTGGGATGGAAAAACTGTCTCACACACAGATAAACAATTCCTATATGCAGAACATTGTTCTGATTTAGAAGACGATTATATCTTTCATGGAAATTATATTTTTCATGGAGATGAAGAGGACTCTTTTAACAAATGTCCTTATCTTGAATGGTCAGTTGAAAAGCTTGAAAAACTTGCAGAATCCATCTGAAACACCAATAAACAAGGCAGTTCACAAAAGAATTGCCTTGTTTATCCTTTTGTAAATAAAATACCCATAGCGGACTAACGGGGGATAATAGAGTTTATAGGTATAGTTTTATATAAGATTATATATAGGGTTATTAAGAAACGGATAATATTATCATCAATAAATTTCACAGGGATAATGTATTAATGGTATAACTAATAAAGCTAAAGCGAGTAAGCTACAAACATTTTGTTTTAGGTGGGAGTAATCAGAGAGTGTTTACAGTGTATATTAGAGAGACTCATATTAATTATATTTTCATCATTAAAGTTTAGTAACATTATACCAGAGTAGTTCTTCCTGATGAGGGATGATATGGTTATGCCTGAAAGAATAGGGGCTAGTAGGTTCGATTCCTACCTCTGGTACTAATTTTATTTATTAATTTTTAAAAAAAAAGAAAGATATATTATGAATTTTAATTTAAAAGAATCTGTTATCAGTTTTTCTATTTCATTGTTAATGTTAACTATAATATTTGTGATTACATTAGCAATTGCAATACTATTGTAATAATTTATTAATCATTAAAAAAAGGAGGAAATATTATGGAAAAAATTTTAATTGAAGAGTATTATTTTGGAGACACTAAGTTTGAGATAATAATACCTGATTCATATTTAAAGTCTAAAAACCCATTCACAGAATCAATAAAATATATTGTTGATGAAATAGGCGAAAATATAAGAAATATAAAAACTGTTTATATTAAAAATAAACAGTTAAATATCCCATTCATGAAAAATCTACAATATGCTCTATCCTTTGTTTGGGTAAAAGTAAAAATTGTTAGATAGATTTATAGAATATCATCTTTATATTTTCTTCATCAGTAAAGAAAGTATAAGGATGATATTTTCTTTATTATTCAACCTAAAAACTTAACTAAAAATGAAAAATTTAAAACATAAAATAAAAATTTTAGCAATAAAATTTGAATTTAAATTAAAAATACTATTTATTAAATTGAAATATGATATAAAAAAAATAGCACTTATTATTACTCTTACGTTATTTACCTTTATATCATATGGACAAAAGACAAACAATATCATTACTAGCGATTTCAAAATCGTAAATAATGAAATTGTTGACAATCAATCGATATTTTTTATAAATGAAAATAAAACAATATCTTTATATTCTAATGAAGATGTTGTATTTAAAATCATTAAAAGATATAAATATCCTAATAAGATATTATTTTACTGCATTGATGAAAGAGGTTATAGTGCATTCTTCATCATTAAAAGAAAAGTTGTAAAGTTATATCATAATAAGGATAAAATAACTTTTTTGATTCCCAATAATAAATTCATTAGTTTGTCAGAAATAGACAATCCATTATATGCTATAAAATAACTCCTCCTCTTATTTTTTGCAGGTCTCTGCCGGAAATAAAAGGAGGCCTGCTTAAAATAAGTTTCAGTAAATAATCATTAAAAAAAAAGGAGGTCTTATGAAAATCTTAAATGCTATTAATATTCTTTTCGAAAAAGAAAATATTAATGTCTTAAGCTTCGTAATTAATAAAGAAGTTAAGTCTTTAATTTTCGAATTGGAAAATAATATCTTGGAAATTTTATATTTTAAAGATGTAAAACATAACCAAGACAATTTCGCTATAAGTAAAATAGATAATGACGGAAGAAATCCCCTCTATATTGAGGAAAAAAAAATAGGAAAACTATCTGAAAAAAGTAAAAATATTTTATCTGTCTTTAACAAATTAACAATGATAGATGAAATTATAAATAATTAATTTATTAACTAAAAAAGGAGGACCAAAAAATGAAAAAATTAAGTTTAGAAAAATTTAAAAGTCTAACAAAAGAACAAAAAAGACAAAGAAAAGAAAAATGGTTGGCAAAAAAAGCCAAACAAAATGAAAAACGAAGCTACAAAGGAGAACTTCATGAAAAAGAAGTTATTCTTGATGGAAAAAAGAGAATTAAAATTATTTGGGATGAAGATCCTATTCCGGAAAAAGAAAAATGCAAATATGAAGAGCCTTCTTTACAAAAGCTTCTCATTAATTATAATGAAAAACTTGATAAAAAAGATATTCTTCTTTTAAAATATTTTGCCAAAGAAAATAAATTTTATTTCAATCTTCCGTTAAATTTATTTTTTATTAACGGAAAGAAATATCATTTAGGAAAAAGAAAAAATACTTTATATGGTATTTCTGATGATAGTAAAATCATCAATATTAATTCTCTTATATATGTCATGAATCAATATAATAAACTGACTCATAAATGGGAGAAAATGGCAAAAAAATACAAATCTTAATTAATATAGCCCTGAAAAGGGCTATATTTTTTAACACAAAAAAAGAAACAACTAACTTACTGTATATCAAAATATTATTCATTATTATTATTTTCTTTTTTAATTAATAAGATATTTACATATTTTTAGGCATTATCATATATATTAAAAAACAATGTCTATAAAATTAAAAAGCTTATCTTTTTAATCAAAAAATAACAAAATTTTAATGTAATAATTAATATATTTATAAAAATTTCTATTTATCCTTTAATAAAAAAAAGGGAAATATGAAAAAATTAATATAATTCTTTCAAAAAAAGTAAATAAATTTTAATTAAATCTTAAATCTTGAAATTATGAAAATCAAAGTAGATTCCCAATTAAAGCCAACTTTAACAGTAATTGAAAATTATTGGAATACTAAAAAAATATGTATTGTTAAGAGAAAAAGAAAAATAAGTTCAAAAATAGATATTCTTAAAATTGAAAATTACAACAATAATAACCAATGAAATTAGAAGAGAAAATTAAAAAGATTGAAAAAAATTATCGTTATATCAGAAATATAAAAAATCCATCAGAAATATTGCAATTAGTGGCTGTACAAAAATATCATACAGCAATTAGTTTTATTGATAATCCATCAGAAATTATCCAAATGGCTGCTGTATGTTACGATGGACATGCTTTAAAATATATAAAAAATCCATCAAAATCAATAAAATTAGCAGCTATAAGACAAAATGGATTTGCTATAAGATATATTAGAAATCCTAGTTTGTTCTTGCAAAAAGAAGCGATTTCTAATATACCTGCTTCAATAATGTATATAAAAAATCCAACAGAAGAAATTCAAATGATGGCGATTACTAAAGATTGTGAAACAATGAATCTTATTGAAAATCCAACACAAAATGTCCAATTACATGCAGTAAAAATCGATCCAAAAATTATTCGAGTAATACCAAACCCAACAAAAGAATCTCAATTAAAAGCTGTCAAACAAAATGGACTATTATTAGGACTTATTAAAAACCCATCAAGAGAAGTTCAATTAGAAGCTGTCAAACAAAATCCTATGGCAAAAGTTCATATTAATAATTATAAAAACTAAAATCATGGGCTATTACACAAAATATGAATTAGAAATTGAAAATGAAAAAGGAGAATTTATTGATACAACTCCTTTCATCAAAGAAATAGAAAAAATAGTAGATTATAACCCATTTGAAGAACCCTCAAAATGGTATGAAGCTATTAATGATATGAAAAAAATAAGTAAGAAATATCCTGATTTAATATTCATACTATATGGAAAAGGTGAAGATCCAGAAGATATTTGGAAATATTATTTTAAAAATGGAAAGAGCCAATTTGCCCCTGCAATAATAAAATTTGAAGAATTTGATGAAAATAAGTTAAAATAATAAAAAAAATAATAAATTTGCTATTCATCAATTTATTAATAAACTTAAAAATTAAAAATTATGACAAAAAAATCATTTGCATCAAAGGTGAAATCATTTCTCAATCGTGGAAATGAAAGAAAAATTAACAAGTTTTATAATTCAGTATTATCTATATACAAAGATAATATTGAATTATTAAAAAGAGAAAACAAAAAATTAGAAGAGAAGATTGAAGAGGCTAAAGAATCCAAGATAGATTTCATATTTAATCTTGATTTAGACAGAATTAATTCTGTTGATGATAGATTAAAATATGTCGAAGAATATTCTCAAAATTTATTAGATTTTGATAATAAAAATATCGATAATCTTAAAATACAACTTGAAGAAAATAAAGAAAAAATAAAAACACTAAATTCTTTAATTATAGAGCTTGAAAAAGCAGAGCCTATAATAGAAGATAAAACAGAATAATCTTATGATTTTATATTAAATATGGTTTATTTATGAATAATAAATAAACCATATTTTTATATTTTAATTAATTAAAATTAAACAATGATGGAAAAAAATTTTTTATATCTTTATCAAGTAAAAGAATTTAGTAAGAAATTTATGAATAGATGGCATCGCGTCAAATTTAAATGGCTTCCTTTAGACGATTGTTTTTTTAAAGCAAATTATGATAAGAGTGAATATTCTGTTGTACATCCAGCATATAACAAATATATGGTAAATTTTCCAAAGGAATATTTTAAAATAGTTCCTTTGGAAGAATTACTAACTTTAGAAAAAGTTAAAGAAAATCCATATTCACCAATAGATATTTATAACTATTTTGCTAAAAAAAGAATAATTGAATTAGGATGGGCAGTTTCTTTGAATATTACTAGTAAAACAACAAGAGAAAAAAATAATATTTTAAAAATTCATTCTGAAGAATATAAAATAAAATATCTTTTAAAAGGAAAGAAAAATTCCTATTTCGCAATAGAAGAAAATTTTATTTATAATAATATTCGTATTCCCACAGAAAAAGAAATTAAAGCTGCTGAAAAAGCATGGGAAAAAGGAATTTACCCTATTAAAACCACAAATATTGAAATGTGGCTTTCTGAAAAACAACTAAATGAAAAAGATAATTTTGATAATTGTAAGATTAAAATAAATTCTCCGGAAGAATCAAAACTAGTGCAAGAAAAACTATTTCAATTAGGATATAAATGGTATTCAGAAGATAAAGAAGTTCAACACATTTATAAAAAATATTTATATACAGATTTAGATAAACGTATTACTCACAATAATGATGATAATTATTTTAAAAACGATTCTCGTAAAGAGATAAATATAGAAGATTTAGAAATAAAAGATGAAAAATTAAAAAAACATTCTTCTGTTTCAAAGAAAATATCTCCTATTATTGAAAAACAAATCAAAATAGTAGAACCTCATACAATCAAAAATAAATTGGAAATTCCTATAAAAAAGAAAAGTAAAGAAAAAATTAATATTGTTCTTTATAAAAAGAATAATAAATTGCAATTTTAAATAATATGACAAAAGAAAATAAAAAAAAATGGAACCGAATATTCTTTAATTTAACACAAAATATTATTATGTCTCTTTACTTTAATAATGATAAAGTAAGTTTCATATATTATAAATATGGAAAAAAAGGATTAATAGAATATACTAATAAATGGACAGATGAAGCTTATAAAATAAATAAAGATATGTCAGAAAAAGACATTGATGACTTTTTTAATAAGAAAATATTTTATTTAGATGATGATTGAAATAAAAACATTAGAATATTTTTTAAGAAGTTTCTTTTCTAGAGGAGGTGATAATGCTGAAATAATAATTACTTCCAATAGAGAAGTAAAAATGATATTAAGATATAAAAATTATCTTAGTGCCATAAAATTTTATTTTAATAATAAAAAGATTACAAGAATTTATTTCTTCAAAGTAAATATCAATGATATAAAGATTTCACATCCTATGTTCAAAGAATATCCTTTAAACGAATATAAGGATGTTAGAAATATTGAAGAAATGAAAATAAAAACTATTTTTCACGATTATTTAAAAATTTAAATTTATGATTAAAAAATTTATTGTAACATTAATTATTGCTATTATTGGCAACAACTTACTTTATACACAAGAAATATTTTTACTACAACCATTAAATGTCATTCAGACTGCTCATCCTGATGGTGAAATAATTACTTATGACACATTAAATACTACTTACCGGGTATATAGTTTCTTCGAAAATAAGAATATGCTTAATATATGTTTCATTAATGAAGATAATGAATGTGATTATCAATACATCATCATCAACAAAAAAAGTATTAATAATAATGTAATAAGAAAATTAAATAAAAAATATTCAATTGTAAAAAAGGATTCACTATGGTGTAGTTTTTATCCTTATAGTCAATTAACAATTGAACATGAATATGATAAAGAAAATGATAGATATATATTCAAATGTTATTTTATTAAAACAAGAAACGATTAATTATGATTACAGAAAAAGATAGACAAATAGCTGCTAATGTAGCTTTAGACTGTGCTGTAGATTTCTGTGCTACAGTAACAGAAAAAGAAATGAAAATCAATGAAACTGCAAATATATTCTTTGATTTCTTTAATAAATACAATTATACTCAAGACAGAATAAATATACAAGCCTGTCTTAAAAGAGCAATAAAATATTGTTCTTTAAATAATAAAAAAACTTCTATTAAAGAAATAATGAATATTGCAACAAGTTTCTTCAATTATGTTGTTAATAAAAAATAATTTTATAATAAAAGTTTGTAATAAAATAATTATTTATTTTTGTTTCAAACTTTTACTATGAATGAAATAGATCCAGTTTCCAAAAAAAATTATCTAGCCCTAGAAAATAAATCAGTAACAATTCCGGAAAAAGAAATCAAAAAAATGATTTATGCTTTCCAAAAATTTAGAGATTACTACCAGCTTGAAAATATTGTTATTGCTAACCAGAGATTTATAACAAAACAAGTATATAAATATAAAAATAATACACTTAATCAAATGGATCTTATTTCTGAAGCAAATCTAGGACTTATGGAAGCTGTGGAAAAATTTGATATATCAAAAAACAATACTTTCTTAACCTATGCAGGAAACTGGATCAAACAAAAAATACTTATTTACATCAACAATTATTCTTTACCTGTTCATATTCCTTTTAATATTGTTTGGGATTATTATAAAGTAGAAAAATTCATAAGGAAATATAGAGAAAAGAATTATAATAATCCATTTAAACAATTTCCGGATATTAATGAAATAGTAAAAAATGTAAATTTCAGTAGAATAAAGGTCCAAGATGTAATCAATTATAAGATTTATCTTTATGATAAAAAAATGTCCTTATATAATGAAGATTATAATGATAATAAAGAAAATGAATTAATAAATAAATTTACCTATGAATTAGATGAAAATACTTCTTTTCTTTTGGATAAATTATCTGATTATCTAAATGAAACAGAAATTAAAATAATATCATTATATGTAGGTTTAATAGGTAAAGAAATGTCATTTATGGAAATAAGTAATGAATTAAATATTCCCATTAAAGAAATAAAAAACATCTATGACAATGCTATTAAAACACTAAAAGAAAAAAATTTTACAATTTAGATAAAACGAAAAATTAAATCTATTACCATTAATTATGAATAAAAATACAATTTATGAAACACAAAACTTCAATTACAGACGAAACTAAAATTATTAATAATGTCTCTGAGATTTACCCTGATGATTATTGTGAAGAATGCGAAGAAATAGAAGAAGGACCAGACGGTTATATGTGCACAAACTGCGGAAATATACAAAAAGATTGTAACTCATATACTTGCTGTAGGTGCTACGGAGTTTTAATAGAATGGTATTTTTAAATTGGGTATAACGGTTTGGCTATGCATCGTAAAAGCATAGCAGAATTATTAATTAAACAACGGAATTTAATTGCTTTTATGGTGTATGAACTGTTGTTAGCAAATCGTTTTAATGTACTATAACATTTGATTATAAATGAGACTAAATATTTTATAACTAAAATTAAAACTTATGGACAAAAAAAAAGCACAAAAAATTTTAAATGTTTATGGTAAACCTTCTTTTAAAATAAATAAAATTAATTTAAAATTTGCAAGACAAACGGAAAAAGATTTAGATGAAATAGAATCTAAAACAAATGAAGAATTAATAAATAACTGGAAAGATTTAGTTTGGATAAATAAAATATATGGTCAAGTTTCCCTTAATGAAATACAAAGAATATCTTTGTTAGAGTTAGAAATGGAAGAAAGAAAAATTCCAAATGAACCTTTAAAAGAATGGTATAAAACTGAATATAATAAATTTATTAAAAATTAATTATTATGAAAAAATATTATGTTGAAACAGTAGTACATCCTGAAGATAAAGAATTATATTATGATATTTATAAGACAAATGAAGATGTATATTTCTTTGAATATGATGGAGATCATTATGATAAAACATGGTGTAAAAATCCGTTAGAAGAATGTCGAAGAGATGCACTTCAATCATTAAAAAATATATATAATGGAAATAACTTTGATGATACAAAATATATTCAAACTCAAGAACGACAAGCTTTTGAATTTGGAAACAGATATTTTTAAAATTTAGTAATTATGAATAAAATAAGAAAAGATTAGGAAAAAACATAAATTTCAAGTTAACTTTAATTTTAGAGAAAAATGAAAACTAGATTAGATGAAAATAGTTTAAATACATATAGAGAAATATTAAAAGAACTTCCTAAGAAACGACAAATGGTATTAGAAGTATTTATAGAACTTAATAGAGCTATAAGTAGCTTTATGGTAGCACAAATACTAAATACCTCTATACATAATGTTGTTGGTAGAATAAATGAATTAAGATTTGTTCATCAATTAATAGTTAAAGATGGTGAAGAAACTGTCAATGGTAAAAAAAGAAATTTATACCGGTTAAGAGCCAATGGAGAACTTCCTGATGGAAGAAAGAAAACAAAACTTGAAAGGATAACAGAAATATTTGATGATATGGAGATTAATCTTATTACTAACAAAGATATTCATCATCCTAATAACTATATTAATATGATTGAAGATTATCATAATAAAATCCGGAATATATTAAATGAAAAATAAATAAAATTTAAAATTATAAGTTTATGAAAATGTCATTTAATAGACATGCAAAAGACTTTGGAGAAAATACACTTGAATTTGAAGTAAAAAATCCAAATTATGATAAGCTTCCTGAAGACATATTTGATTATGAATTGGAAACAGGTAGCTTTAGAGATTATTATACTGAAAAATGTTTTAAAAAAATTATGAGAGTGAAATACTCATGGATAAAAGATTGGTCTTTTGCTGGAAGAATGGGAGGATGGTTTGTCCTCTTAATAAACAAAAAACCAGAAGAAATACAACAAAGAACAATAGATAGAATAGAAATGATTATTAAAGATTATTTCAATAATTTTAATAGAGAACTTTTAAAATATTATAATGTGAAAAATATTAAATAAGTAAACTATGAATTATACAAAAAAACAAATTGAAATAATTAATAAAATGGAAGAGTTGGTCTCACAAAGATTAACTCTTTCTGATTTAAAAGGAAAAATACAAAGAATATTTAATAATGATAATATTGATTTAGTAGATGTAACATCTGATAAAGATGACAATGATTTATCAGATTATAATCTGATGTTTTCTAATGAGACATTAGATGATTTATATGGTTATTATGATATTTATTATCTTAAAACAAGAGATAATGATCACATATATATAACAGGAGTTGGTTATGAATTTGAATAAAAAAAATAAAAAATTATGGAAGAATTAAAAAATTTAGATTTAACAAAAGATCAAGTACTTATAGCCATTAGAAAAAATCAAAAATGGATAGGATATATTGAAATAAAAAATGGAAAACTATGTACAACAGGTTCCATTGGTGAAAATACTTATAATAACTTTGTAGAATTACTTAAAGGATTACAAGGATTTGATATATGTATAGGCGATTTATTCTTTTAAAATAAATAACTATGAATAATTACCTAACTACTTCTGAAAATAGTTATTTTTCTTTTGCTGATGAAGGTTTATTATAACTTAAAAACATAAAAAAATGAAAACTTTCTTATTGATAAATGAATATCGTAAATCTACATATGGCAAAAATGTAATACAGAAAATATATAGAATAAAAAAAATAATCTAATATATCTTGGAACACATAAATTCAATACCGGAAGTATGACAGGAGAAGATCATGAGGGATTAGGATGGCTAATAAGAAATAAATATCTTCCTAAAACTTATGCTGAAGGTAATGGTAAATATGGAACTATATATATTGATTATAAAAAACACAATAAATTATTTAAAATTATAAGTTTATGAAAATATCATTTAATAGACATGCAAATGATTTCAGAGATAACACTATTGAATTTGAAGTAAAAAATCCGGGATTTGATGGACTTCCTGATAATATATTTATATATGAATGGGAACATGGAATCTTCAGAAATTACTATTCTAAAAAGTGTTTTGAAGAAATAATGCGTTCAAAATATTCATGGTTAAAAGATTGGTCCTTTGCTGGAAGATCAGATGGATGGTTTGTTCTTTTAATAGATAAAGATCCAAAAAAAATACAGCAAAGAGCAATAGCAAGAATAGAAACTATTGTTGAAAAATATTTTAATAATTTTAATAAAGAACTTTTAAAATATTATAATATAAAAAATTAAAGTAATGCAATTAAAGAATAATATATCACAATTAGCATCAGTATTAGCTGAACAAAAAATATTAGAAAATAATCCATCTTTATCAAAAACTGATTTATATGATAATAATGGATTATATATAAATACAAAAAAATTTACAATACAAAAATGGTTTAATGAATATTATGATTATTTCTTTAATGAAATATCTAAAATATTTAAAGAATCAAAAGTATATTTTTTAAATGTTGATGAAATAGAAAAAAATAAATTAATTCCTTCTAATAAATTATTTGACAAAGAATTATTTAAAAATGAAGCTGAAAAAGAAGGAAATATATTATCATTATCTCATTTTCAAGAAGCATTAAATACAATGGCAATAGATACAGAAAATAATTTCTTTATTATTGATTAATTAAAAAAAACAAAATTATGGAAAATAAAAAAAGAACTGTAAAATTTACTGATGCGAATAATCACAGATGGACAATAGAAGCAGAAATAACACATAGAAATGGTTATCCGGAATTTATTATGTTAGGAGAATTAGGACAATGCCAAGATGAAATAAATCCCGATGGAAAAAATCAAAAAAAACTTATTGAGATATGGAATACTTGGCATCTTAATGGTATGCATGCTGGAACAGAAAAACAGGAAAAAGCATTAGAAAAATATAAAGAAGAAAATGATTATGAAAAGCGATGTAAATATCTCAATTCAATAAATCATAATGGAAATCCTATTACAGAAAAAGAAAAAGTAATAATTAATAAAGAATTAAATGATCTTTTAGATGAAGCTATTAATCTAAAAAATAATTTTGATTCATTTGAAAAAATAGTAAATAATTATTACAAGAAAAATAAATCATCTCTTATTGTAAACTTAAAAGAAATAGGACTTAATGGAGAACTTGTTGAAATAAAAAATAAAGAAGAAATAAAAGATTTTATTAAAAAGACTAATAATTATTTCTTAGATAAAAGTGAAAAACAACAACAAAAAATAAATAAAACAAAACTAAAAACACTTCTATACGATATTCATCCGGAAACCGGTAAACCATATAAATATGGGACTGAGTGGATAAGAAAAGATCTTCCTAAAAATTTTTGGGATGATATAGAAGAACTTTTTGACAAAATAGAATATGAAGAAAAAAATAAATTCTCTTCTAAAAAAGTTTCAAAATGTTCAAAAGAAGAACTTCAAAATTATGATGGACATATTGTTACTTTAGGACTTCATCTTGACTTAACCATTGATGAATTATATAACATAGATCAAAAAAAATATGGTTATGGTAATGGCAATTATCTCTATGATGTTTATGGTACAGAATATTATTGTGGTAACCAAGAAGAAATTTTTGAAGCTGTCCAAGAATATATCTCTGATTCATTATGGGCTTTTAACACTTCATTTCTTGAGAATTATGGAGTATTAAAAGATATAGATTATGTATCAGATATTTTAGATCCTTTACAAGAAAAATGTGAATATGGCAATGAAGCTATCAAAGCACTTGTTCAATGGGATGAAAATAAAGATGAAATAACACAAGATGCTATTAACGCAGATGGTGTTGGAAATTTCTTAAATTCTTATGATGGAACAAGTGAATATTATGAAGTCTTAGGAGAAAAATATATTGTATGTAGAGCATCATAAACTAATTAATTATTTATTAATTACAATAGGGAATAATAAAGCTATTATTCCCTATTGTTTCAATTAATTTAAACTTATTTTATCATGAAAAAAAATATGAAATTAAAAATTAGAGAAATAGTAGAACAACGTACTGTTATTATTAAATATTTAGAAATAGATGATGATGATGATGATGTTTTATCATTTAAAAAAATCGATGAAGAATTTACTAATGATCCAATAGAATCAGATACTATTTCATTAAGAGATTATCAACAAGATGATGATGATATTGAAGGACAATATTCTTTAGAAGAAATGTATCTGGAAGCTATGGGTTACTCTAATGATATGACTATTGTTACATGGCCGGATTCCCAAGAGTATATGGAAAAACCATGGTTTAAAGAAGAAGCACAACTTATCAATGATGATTTTGGATTAGAACATTTTGGCAGTTCTGCTTATATTATTCCTTTAATAAGAACTAACTAAAAAAATAAATTATTATGAACGAATATCAGTACAAAATTCAATGGCTTTTATCAGTATCATTGATAGATGATATGGAATATGCTCTTAAAGTAATAGAAATATTAGGACATCGTTCTTTTGATATGATATATTTTAGAGATGAAGATCTAAATATTATAGGAGAATTTTCTACAAAATCATATTCTTCATCACAAGAAGAAACTGTCAGAGAAGAACTCTCTCAAAAAATATTAGCTGATAATAAAATTAAATATATAGAACTTTTTAAAAAATGAACAATTATGAAAATAGAAAATTTTTTAAAAATTATAAATTCTATAACTGCTCGTAATTTTCTTATTAATACAACAGGTAATATAGAATTAGAAAATGAATATTTTATTTATAAAATATTACCTCTCTCTAAAGAAAAAATAGGATTTGTATTTAAAACTCCTAAAAAAGAAGAAAGTATAATAAAAAGTTTTATAACACAATTTACTTCAAAATATTTTGAACCAAATCCTAGTCGTTATGATGGTAGATACGGTGGAGTAAAATGGGAAGATAAAAGTGAAAAAGAAAAAGAATTTGCTTATCATCATCATAGAAATAATATGTATAGTAAAAAAGCTTTATTGGAACAGATAAAAGAAAATGCTATAAAAAATAAAACAAAAAATATATTTTCTAAATATGGTTTTTATGAAACAAATTATGGTATTGGATTATATGTATTATTTGGACTGAACAATGAAGTCGCTGTTAAAAAGATGAAAAATTATTTAGATGAAAAAGAAATACCTTATACTAATGAATTTTCAGATGCTAAATGGGTATTTAGATTTGTCATAAATATAAATAAAGATATACATAGAAAATTACTTAATGAGTTTAATAAAATTAACTAAAATGATAATAGATTTTAAACAAAAATAATGAAACAATAAAATTAAAAAAACATGAAAAAAAAACACAATCCTTTTAAAGCAAATATAAAAATATATTATGATTATGATCAATCACATTATAATTTTAATGAAAATTTTAAACGTTCACCATTAACAAAAAATAATAGATTTAATAACTGTCCTTTATTTCAATATATTGATTATGGAAATATAAAATTGTTTGAAAACAATAGTGAATTGTTTACTATTAAAACAAAAAGCAAACGTAAACTTAAAGAATATACTAAATATCTTGACGAAGTAGATATAAAAGAAATGTCAGTAGAAGAAATAAAAGAAGAAATATTAAATGAATATGACTTTGAAGAACTTTATGACATTTCAGATATAAATAATGAATTAAAAATAGAAAGAAATTTTCTCCTTTATAATACTATAGGATATTCACAAGGAGATTATGCTTATGTCTTAATACCAACAAAAGAATTAAAAAAAGTATGTGGTGAAACTCATATTCCTGATAATGAATTAGTCTCAAAACAGTTTATAGATAATGTATTTTGGGATAGTCCTATATGGGGTAAAATAAAAATCATTGCAGAAGAAGGACAAGATTATGAGTTTAAGCTTTATGAAATTGAAACAATCCCAAAATATCTTAACTATTCACAGGATATTGATTTTGTCAATGATGAGATAATTAAATTTATTAAAAGAAAATTTTCTCATGCACCGGCAATAGATAATATTTTAGCTGCTGTAAAAGAAGCCTTACCGGAAGAAATTAAATTTCCACAATCATGTTAAAATTAATTTTTATAGTAATCATATTGTTTCTTTTATTAGGTTTATTTTATGAAATAGTTATTGAACATGAAAATAAATTACTGAGACTAAATGAGCTTGCTACAAAAAAACAAAAGATAAGACTTATAAAAAAAGCATATCTTACTGAAACAAAAAAAAGAATAAGAAAAACTTTAAAAACAAATAAAAATGAAGATAGTAAAACCAATAAATAACTTTGATGAATTTTATGTTACAGACTTTAATTTTGTAGATCTTAATCTTTCAAAAGATACAATTAAAGAAATAAAAAAAGCACAAAAGTTCTTAAATGAAAATAAAAAATTCACTAATATTTTCATGTCTTATTATGACTTTAAAATGTATAATGAAGATATGGGCGAAGCTAATGAAAATGTTGAAGCATGTGGATTTAAAATATATGATAATGAAATATATTTCATATGTTATGTAAAAGGCTCAAATCTTATGCTTGAATCAGATCCAATAACCAATGAATATTTAAACCATAAATAAATAACATTGTTTATCCTGCCTATTATAGGCAGGATAAACTTTTAATTAAATCAGAAAAAATGAAAATTAAATTAGATTTATTTTTTACTAAAAGAATAAGAGGCTTCTATGTAGAATATAATTCCCCTATCATAAAAATAAAATACAAAATACAAAAGATAAATTTCTTTAAAAATAAATATACCATCTTTGTAGATGGTAAAGTAGTAAATACTGTTTATAGCCATCATAAGACAATGAAGATAATTAAAAATTATGTAGTAAAAAGATTTGTTTGGACACAACAAAATGGTATTAAGTATAACAAGTTTAAACAAAAGATGTCTAAAATAAAAGATAAATATTTTAATGAGATAGTTAATTATGCAGAAGAAAAAAATCTTAAATATAATACCATAGATGAACTGTTAAAAAACACACCGGATTATAGGATTCAACAAAAACTTTTTGTATATTTGTTTCTAATTAAAAACTTAAAATAAAATGGAAGAAGAAAAATTAGAGATAGTTCGTAATATGAACACATTAAAAGCCATGAAAAAACGAGGATTAATAAAATTTGATGCACAAACAGGAACCAAAGTAACAAGTCTTTATGACAGAAGAGAACATACTTGTTATTATATTTGGGATTATGGTGATAAAGGAAGTAGATTTATATATAAAGGAAATGAATATCTTGTAAAATATGTTGATGGTAGTTTTAAACCATATGTTTTTAAAGTAATTAAAGACAAACAATAGCTATGAATAAAGATGAAAAATATAAAATATTCAATAATGAATTGTGGACATTAAGGCCCTTTGGAGATCCAAAGGATCTTACATGGTCAGCAGTAAAAAGTGTTCTTGGTACCTTAGATGAAGATGATAATGTAGTTACATTAGAATATTTAATTAATAAATATAAAAAATATCTTAACTACAAATCATCTTTATTGAAAGTCTTTACACAAGAAAATAAAGAAATATTATCCATCAAGCGATGGATAGAGGAGAAAGAATATCTCCAAGATTATAAAGTAAATATTCCTATAAATGAAGAACTAGATAAATATCTTTATGGAGAATAAAAAAACAAAAAAATAATTATTATGAAAGGAGCAAGAGAATACGCTAAATTATTTAAGACTGGACAATATGGACAACTTTATATTGTCAGTAGTTCACATCCAAGAGGTTTAACATTTAACATACAAATTTTACCAAAAGGCGAAAAAGCAATTCCAAATGGAATTAATAATTTGTGTTTAAATAAAAATGCTGTTGAAGTCTATGGGATAATTTCTGGACAACCAGGATGGACAGAAGAATATGGATGGAAATATAAAGGAAAATGGCAAGAAGATTTTGAAAAACTTGTAAGAAAAAGAAAACTTGAAATTAAAAGACAAGAGCAAAAAAAACAAAATGAAAGGAAAATTGCATTAGAAAAAGAAAAAGAACGAATTAAAAATCTTTTATCAAATTATTAATAACCCAAAAAATAAATATTATGATACAAATTAAAAAAATTGAATTAGTAAATATCAAAAAACACAAAAACTTTTCTATTGATTTTCCCAATTCAAATCTTGTAATAATAAAAGGAAAAAACAAATTAGGAAAGACAACAATATTAGATGCAATAAGATCTTCATTAACAGCAAAAAATGAAACAAAAGTCAAAGTTACTTCCGGAGAAAAAGAAGGAACAATAATAGGTACTTTTGTTGATGATGAAGGAAATGAAGCTATCGTTAAAGAACATTGCAATACAGATAAGAAAAGTAAATTTACTTTTGAATATCAAGGATTAATATCTAAAAATGTTACTGATATTCGAATGTTTACAAAATATAATGATTTCTCAGTATCAGACTTCATTGCATGGGGAAAGACAGCAGAAGGTAGAAGAAAACAAGCAAAACTTCTTCTAAAACTTTTACCTCAAGAAGAGCAAGATAAATTCTATAAGTTAATTGATTTAGAAGAAAAACTAAAAGGAGAAAGAAAGCTTATCAATGATAAGATAAAGATGAATCATACTTTAGAAAAAGAGTATAATATTTCTACAGAGGATTTAAAACTCTTAGATAATTTTGATGAGGCAAAAGATAAACTAAATAAGTTAAAAGAAAGATATGATAACCTAAATAATTTATTTAATCAATTAGAAAAGTTCTCATCATCAAAAGAACTCTTTAATAGGTTTGTTAAAGATGCCTATAAAGAAGCAGAAAAAACTTTATCAGAAAACGTATTATTAGAATTTAACTATTTTATTAATACTATTAATAAAGCTTTTGATGATAAGATAAAATCACTTCATCTTACTCGTGATATTCAAAAAGAAAAAGAAGAATTAAGTGAAAGAATATCTAAAGGGAAAGATATTATTAATCATCTTGAAGAAGTTAAAATTAACTTCGAAAAATTAAATAAGATAAATAAAGAATTAGAAGATTTAAAAAAGAAGCAAGAGAGTTATAATAAAAATATTACCGAAGTACAAAATGAACGAGAAAAGATTCTTATTAATTCTACGTTTCCCATTCCGGAATTAAGAATTAAAAATCTTGATGAAGGAATATTAATTAATACTCCAGAAGGTGTTTTCCCTTTTGATGAAAAACAAATTGCAGATAGCGTAATAAGCATTATTGCTACAAAGATTATCTATTATCTTAATCAAAATACTCCGATAGTTATTCTTGGAAAATTAGAGTCTTTTGATAATGATAGTATAGAAAATATTGCTACCTTTGCAAAAGAAAATAATGCTTTACTTATAGCAGATAAAGTAACAGATAATAATGAAATTATTGTTGAATTATATTTTGATAATAATGAATTTGAAAATGTAAAAGAAAATAAAAAAGAAGACATAAAAGAAAATAAAAAAGAAGACATAAAAGAAAATGATAATAAAATAAATAATAAAAAAAATAAAGAAATTAAAGATCAAGATTCTTTATTTAATTTCTAATAATTAACAATCTCACTAACTTAAAAAACAAATATTATGGGACTAAAAGAAAAACAAGAAAATCTTTACGTAAGAGTATCAAAAGGTGCATTTTGGATTAAAACAGATAGCTCAGATAAAAAAGCTATTGCGAGTCGTTACAAAGATGATGAAGGTAACGAAAAGATAACTTACAGACGTAAGTATGGAGAAGTATCTGGATTAGTAACAGATATATATTATACTTCTAATGAGTTTGGTGGTAAGTTAAATATTGTCATTGAAGATGATAATAGATATATCTTACAGTTACCTGATGAAAGAAAGCTAACTAATTTTGTCATTAATTTATTATTAAATGATGAGCTTGATTTCAGCAAAGAAATATCTTTTATTGCAAGAACAGATAAAAGTAAATATACGACTGTCTTTGTAATACAAAATAATAAATATATTAAAGCTAAATATTCAAAAGCTAATAATAATATTGATGAGGTTCCGACAGCTAAGAAAATAAAAAGGGGAAATATCACTAAATGGGATTTTACTGATGCTAATACTTTCTTTGCTGAACGAGTAGAAAAAGAATTAGCTCCGAAAATCAGAGAAATCCATGGTATATATAATAAAGATTATGAGAATAAACCTGATACACAAGAATATGATGAACAACCAGGTGATCCTATACCTGAAGATCCAAGCCCAGAAGATCCAAGTAATAAAATAGATTTTAGTGATAAGGCTGATGATTTACCTTTCTAAGAAAGTAAATTAAAACTAATAAAAATAATGGGGGAATAAATAAAATATTTCCCCATTATTATATTTATTATCTAAAAAAAATCAACAATGAAAGATAATACAATACAACATCGTACTGCTTTATATAATCTTGAATTAGAAAACTTAACCATTGGAGAATTATTGTTAACAAGAGATAGTATTAATGAAGTAATACCTATCATAGGAGATAAAGATATTTTTTATTTTGATGAAAATAAAGCTATATGGAATCAATTAAAAAAGATACATGAAAATAATATGCCATTAGATATTACAACATTTTATCAAAATAAAAATATAAATAAAGAAAGTTTATTACATAAACTTACTTTAGCTACTTCTTCTGTTAATGTAAAATTCCATGCAATAAAATTATATGAGCTATATGTTAAAAGACAATTACATAGTTTATTACTTAAAAATGAAAAAGCATTAGAAAATGATGAGAATGATATTTCAGATATTTATAGCAATATAGAAAATGAGATGTCTAGCATTTTTGATATTAACATTAATAATGGTGCAGCACTAAATGATATTGTAACAAACACATTAATATCTATTAAAAAGAAAATAGAAGGAAAAGATTTTCCAAGAATATATACCAATACAGTTTTTGATCAAATAATTAATTTCTCTGCCGGTGAATTGATTTGGTTAGCCGGTGTTCCAAAAGCTTCTAAGACAAGAACAATAGCTTACATATTATATAATCTCTATGTAAATAATAAAAATAATATTGCTATTCGTTGGTTTTCTATGGAAGATTCTGCTAATGTAGTATTGTCTTATATGGTAGCAACAAAAACAAATATACCATTTGATAAAATTATTATCTCTACTAAAGATGATAAGCCTAATGAAAAAGAATTTTCAGCAATAGAAAATGCAATGAATGAGATGAGAGAATATAATATCTTTATTTCTTATGGTTCTGAAAATATTGATAAAGTTTATTCTCAATCAAAATCATTTATCAAAAAGAATAAAGATAAAATGAATATCATTGTTATTGATAATTTTAATATCTTAGTAAGAAATCAAAAAGGCAAAGGAACAAGATTAGAGAAGGAAGAAATAGTGTCAGGTAAAATTCAAAAAATAAAAATTGACACTAATAACGATGGATATAATACCATTATCATTGTATTAGATCATCTTAATAAAGAAGCTTTAACACGTGATAGAATAGAGAATGGATTTCGTCCTGAACTAAAAGATTTAAAAGGTTCAGGTGGTAAATTGGAAGTATTAACTCAATTAATAACTATCAATAAACCTAACTTATATCCTAAATTATTAGAACAACAATCATTATTGCCTAATAAAGTTTATTCTAATGGAGTAATTCATAGGAGAATAGATGTGTTAAAGAAGCTTATTATATATGAGAATTTAATGAGCAGAAATAAAACAGATGCTAATATAATAAGAATGGTTGCAGATCTTAATTCTTTTAAATTTTATGACTATGAAGAAGTTAAAAATTATAAAAAACAATAAACTATGTTTGCTTTAAATCAATCATTAATAAAAAAACTAATATATAATGATGAAAGAATAGAAGTATGCCCACATATGATATATGAAGTGTATATTGCAAAAAGAGTACAATTTCCAAAAACATTAGCAATGGAGATGGGAATATTCTTTGAGACACAATTCATTGGTGCCGGTGCAGGAGATCAAAAGGTTTATGATTTACCTCGTAAAATACCTACAAAGAAAATGCTAGAAAGAGATCCTAATGCTATTGGTGAAAAAAAAATATCACAAATAAGAATAGAAAGTCAAATAGAAAAAGGGGAAAAAATAGCAAAAGAAAAAGGCATCATAATAGAAGACTTTAATACCCAAATAAAGATATATAAACAATGGGAAAAAAATAAAAAAGTTTTATTAGTAGGAACCATAGATATTGGACCTACTATATTTAAAAGTGTAGATAATGAATCATATGTTGCTTTAATAGACCTCAAACTTACTTCTAATCTTACTTCTACATATGGTCCTTTCCCATGGGGTGACTATAAAAGAATAGATAAAATACAAGCAAAACAATATTTATATCTCATCAAAGATATAGATTTTGAACTTAATGATAAATTAAATCCGGGAAATAATCTTAGAGAATTATTTTCCGGAAGAATAAATAACTTAATAAAGAAAGATAAGATACGATTTTATTATTGGGTATTTGATTATTCTCCTAAAATGAATATGAGATTCTTTCCTTATGAGATGGATAAAATAAAATGGAATGAATATCATGAACGTATTCGTAAATCAGTAGATTATTTAGAAGAAATGCATAAAAAAGGTTATCCTTATAATCCTAAACCGGAACTATGTAATGAATGCCCGATAAAAGACTGTCCTAAGAGAAATGAATTAGAATATCCTGACAGTAATGAATTAGATTTTTAAATATGAGAAATAAAACAAATATAATACAAGATATTAAAAGAATAAGTGAATTATATTCTTATTATCTTAAATCACCTACGCGAAATTATTTTATTAGTTGGTTAATTAATAAAAATTTTATATTATCAGAAAGAGAAATAAAAATTGCCAGACTTTTTAAAAATAAAAAAATACATTAATAAAATTTTAAAACTAAAATAAAACAACTATAAAAGAAATTAAAGTTTATGATTAAATTTACTGAAGAACAATTAAAAGCTATCAATATAGCTAATGAATATTTAGATGGAAAAATAAATAAAGATTACATAACTATTTCTGGGCAAGCAGGAACTGGCAAGACAACAATATTAAGAGAGATAATAAAGAACTTTAATTATAGAATTATTATTGGTGGGGCTGTATCTCATGCAGCATCACGTGTATTAAACAATTCCATACAAATACCTACTATGAGTTTAGCAAAGATGCTAAATAAAAAAAGAAAAGTAGATAATTTTGGAAACATTAAATTTGAAACCTCTATATATGGAGAAATTCCTATTACTAAAGCAGACATTATCATTATAGATGAATGTTCTATGATAGATAAAGAAGAATTAAATAATATTCTTAAATATAGAAAAGCTAATAGCAAACTTATCTTTGTAGGAGATATGGCTCAACTACCACCAATAAATAATGAGAATAATAAAATATCTCCTACCTTTGACAATACTATTATAGAACTTAACAAAGTAATGCGTAGCCAATATCCATTGAATATTGTTAATGATTATTTTAGAAAAATTATTATAGATAACATCTTAAATAATAAATCAATTCCTCATTCTATATTATCACGTAAGATAGAATTTAAAAATGAACAGATAAATGATAAAGGGATTTTTACTGTAAGGAATATAAATAATTTCATTAAAATATTCAAACATCATTACAAAAATAATAATCCAAATTCATGTAAAATAATAGCTTATAAAAATAAAACAATAGACTATTATAATAAAGCTATCAGAGAAAGCCTTTTTGGAGACAATTTAAAGCATTCTTTTGTTGAAGGAGATATGATACTGTCTCAAAGTAATTACTTCATTGATGACTTTAATATGATACAAAATAACACATTTTTTACTGTAGTAAAAGTAAAGGGAGGAATACAAGATAAAATTCCATGTTATTATTTAGATCTTATAAATGAATTTGGAAACACATATAAAGATATACCGGTAATAGATATTCCAAAAGGATATAAGATATATAAAAGTATTAAAGAAAAATTAAAAAAAGAAGCAGAAAAAAATAAAAAAGCTATCTTCTGGAAAAAATATTATAATTTTATAGAGTCATTTGCTTATTTTACTTTTGGATATGCTATCACTTCTCATAAAGCTCAGGGACAGACAATAGAAAATGTTATTGTCTTTGCCCAAGAAATAAAAAATGTTATGCCTATAATGTCTCTTGAAAAATTACAAAGTATTTATGTGGCTACTTCAAGAGCAAGTCATAATATTTATATTTATTAATCATCAATCTTTGTAATATTAAAAAAAAACAATGTTAATAATACAAATATCTATATCCATTCTTCTATATACTATATTAAGTATTGCAATAATAATGTCAAATAAAAAATTCATTAAAGATGCTGGTAAAAAAATAGAAAAAGATAATATAAAAATACTAGAGGCTATATTAAATAAAAAAGACAAACAATTAAAAGATAAAATTAAGCTTGAAGAAATAAAACTTAATAATTTATCTGCCATATTATCTATACGAGAAAAGTCATTAGCAGACAGAGTATATGTCTTTTACAATAAAGGGCAAGAAACTTATGATGAATTATTATATCTACAAAAACTTCAAGAAATATTTATTAAAGATGAGCGTTATGAAGATGCTCAACATATTCAAAAGCAAATAGACAATCTCATTAATAAAAACAAATAATTTATGTATAACAATAATATTGTTCTTAGTGGAACATTTGTCGGTTCCATTAAGAAGTTCTTAAACAATTTCAAAAATAAAATCAGATATGAAATAAAAGAAAACAAAGGGAAAATAACTTATCTTAAACTAATATATCGTGATAAACAACATTTTAGAATAGTTGTAGAGTTTGAAGATTATACTCCGGAAACATTATTAGAAAGAATAAAACATGCTATTAAAAATTCTTTTGGCATAGAATTAGATAACAAAAAAAAAGAAGTTATTAAAATAGATTTAAAGAAAAATGAAAAAAGAAAATACCAATTTAAACAAGACATCAAAAGAATCTCTCTTTAATATTAAGGACCTAATAAATATTAAAGATAAAGTATATGAAATACGATATATTGATGAAAATACTATAGCTTGTTTTAACCTACTTGATAATAATGATGCCTTAATAAATCCAAGAATAAATAAAATTTCATGGATAGAAAAAGATGATTTTAGATTAAATATAGATACTAAAAATGACGTATTTAATTTATCAATAAAAGATAAAAGTTTTATTATTACTATTCCTATAGATAATTATTCATATAAAAATATAGAAGATATATATAATAAAGCTCTTTATATATTTGAAGAATCTAAAATTGGGTTTAAAAATATTAAATTTTTATCAGATAACTTTGATATTTATTAAAATATTTCTCTCCATAACTTAGGTTTTACTTCTCTCTCTGAAATATGAGAGAGAAGTTTTTTTTAAAAAAATTAATTTTTTTTTTGGTAGTTAAAATTTTTACTATATATTTGCCTTTAATAATTATTACAATAATTATTGCGTTCTTCACGGTTATTACACCTAATAAAAACAAAAAAAGGCACTTTGGTTTTTATAATATATTTTTTTGGTTTTATAATATATTTTTTTAAATTCATAATTTTTTCCAAAGTGCCTTTTTTCGCTTAAAAATTTTTTTGAAATAAAAAAAACATATTATCTTTGCAATAAAATGAAGATTAACACAACATATTATAAAGGTATTACAGGCTTTAATAGTAATCTATCTTATAAAAATCCATGTAATAATTATTATGGTCCCCTATTTACTATTAAAGTAACAGGAGTTCACACATCCCATACTCCTTTATCAACATGGGATAATAATTATAGTAATACCTTTGACTCCATCATAACTTTGTCATATATTGGTTCAAGTGCTGGCTCTGTTGTAAACCCTAACAACCAGCGACTCGGTAGTGTGTATATGATAAAAGGTTAAAATGAGCTAGTCATGCCTATGCTCATCTTCGGAATGAAGTTGAGGATACCAAGTGTTATGAGGGGCCGTTTAGATTTTAATTTAGTTTAATTATAAAAAAAAATAAACTAAAATAAAATCTAACAAAATCTTCGGAATGTAAATTTTATATTTTTTTTACATACCGAGGATATAAGGGATCTTATATTAAAAACTCAAATATCCCATACATCATTAATTTATTTTTTTCATCATTAATTCATTTTTTACTAAAATAAATATATATGTTTTAAAACATATATATTCATAATTGTTATTTAATAATAATTGTTTACATTTGTTGTAACTATTCATTATTAAATAACATAATTTATGGACATTAAAGACATAAGCAAAGACTTTCTATACTATATTAGTATAGAAGATTACACAAATGCAATATATTATATATTAAGACAATCTAAAAAAAGACATACATTTAAGAAATCAAAAAGATATTACTATGAATGTGAAGATTGTAAAACCGGATTTGTCTTAATTATAGATAAAGATGATATAAGATTATTTACTTTAGATCATTTTGGGAATTTAGATAAATTATTATACATTGAAAATAAAAAATAAACTATGGATAAAAAAATAAAAAAACTAAAGACTGATTACGAAAATGCTTGCAATAATTATTTAGATTATTTCTGCAAAAAACAAGGACTTGAAAATAACGGATGGATTAACAACATGGTAGGAGAAGTAGCTCAATGTTCTGATATGTTTTTCATCTTTAGAGATATAATAATAGATATAAATACTCAGCAGCCAAAAGGATTTATCTTACAATGGCAAGAAGAAAATATGAAAAATATTGATTCTACAATAACTTATGACAATTATATTAAAGATGCCAGATATTCGCATCTTAAAAACAAAAAAAATAACACTACTCAAAATGAATAAGAAAAAAATTATTGCTAATACTGTTGTTATCATTGATGGCGTTCCGATAAATGTATCCGGAAAATACTATGAAGGAAATATTTCACATAACTTACATGAGGAAAGTTTTGATCCGGAATTTGAAATCTATAAATATGAATTTAATAATAAAGCAGATGAAGAATATCTTTTAGCGTGGCATGATAAAGAATGGATAGAAGAAAAAATCATGGAAGAAGTTATTCATACTATAGAAGACTGGGAATATCATTACAAAAAATTTAATCAAAAATGAATATGGAAAAATATAGAATTGTAGAAGAAAAAGGTTTAAAGACTAATAGCACAGTTTATTATGTGCAAAAGAAAGTAAAAAAATTATTTGGTGGATATAAATGGATTTATAAATACGAATATCATCCACAAATAGGTAGAAGAAGAATTGAATTTAACACCTTTAAAGAAGCTAAAAAATGGCTTGATCATTATACAGAAGATATATATGTAAAATATTATAATTATAACCCGTCAGAAGAAATGAAATTAGAGGCGGTTAAAAGGAATAGTTATACAATACAATATATTAATAACCCATCAGAAGAAATGAAATTAAAAATGGTCAAAAAGAATGGTTATGCAATACAATATATTAATAACCCATCAGAAGAAATGAAATTAGAGGCGGTCAAAAGGAATGGTCGGGCAATACAATATATTAATAACCCATCAAAAGAAATGAAATTAGAGGCGGTTAAAAGTAATGGTTATGCAATAGCGTTTATTGATAACCCATCAGAAGAAGTACAATTAGCTGCCGTAAGACAAAATGGTGATGCCATAAAGTTTATTGATAACCCGTCAGAAGAAATGAAATTAGAAGCGGTTAAAAAGAATGGTTATGCAATACAATATATTAATAACCCGTCAGAAGAAATGAAATTAGAAGCGGTTAAAAAGAATTGTTATGCAATACAATATATTAATAACCCATCAGAAGAAGTACAATTAGCTGCCGTAAGACAAGATGGTTATACAATACAACATATTAATAACCCATCAGAAATAGTTCAATTAGTTGCCTTAAAAAAAAATAGTGATGCAATAGAGTTTATTGACGACCCTACAGAAAAAGTGCAATTAGCTGCCGTAAGACAAAGAGGTAAGGTATTACGGTATATTGAAAATCCATCAGAAAAAGTGCAATTAGAAGCAGTTAAAAGGAATGGTCGAGCAATAGAATTTATTGATAATCCTACAGAAGAAATGAAATTAGAGGCGGTTAAAAAGAATGGCTATGTAATAAAGTTTATTGATAATCCATCAGAAGAAATGAAATTAGCTGCCGTAAGACAAGATGGCTATGCAATAGAATATATTGATAATCCTACAGAAGAAATGAAATTAGAGGCGGTTAAAAAGAATGGTTATGCAATAAAATTTATTGATAATCCATCAGAAGAAATGCAATTAGCTGCCGTAAAACAAGGTGGTTATGTAATAAAGTTTATTGATAATCCGTCAGAAGAAGTGCAATTAGCTGCGGTAAAAGAAATTGGGGACTCAATACAATATATTAAAAATCCGACAGAAAAAGTTAAAAAAATTGCTTCACAAAAAAATAAATAATTACTAATTGATAAAATCATGGAAACAGAACTATGTAAAATATTATAATTATATGTAAAATATTAAATTTTGAATTATGACTATATATATTACAATTGTTATTTTTTAACTTAAAACATACAATAATGAATAAGAAAACAAAACTTAATAATTACAGACGTGTGAGGGCAATACGTGACCAACTGCTAAAAACAAAAAATGAAGGTAGGCAACGAAGATTAGTTATGGAATTGCCAAATACTTCAAACATACATTTAATTAGTGGATGGACTTGCAGATGTGAATTAGAATTAGAAGATGGATATACCATATACAATACTGGTGATGATTGCTTAATTAAATGTGGAATTGCTGCTTATATGTACTGGTTAAAAAATAATTGCAACTAACTCATGTATAACATTACTTTTGGTAAGGTTATAAACTAGTTAGATAATATTAAAAACAAAAAATGTAATTTATCATCATTATTAAAAAATAAATTATGACAACCAAAAAAGATTATTAGACGAGTAAAAGAAAAGATGGAAAATGTGTAGTTAAATATTTTAATGCAAAAAGAGCTTCTTATGTTTTTAATACTCGAAAAGAAGCATGGAAAGAAGCAAGACGATTAGCAAGAACATATAAAACTACTGCATATTTAATAGGTAGAAATAATAAAATACAAACTCAAGTTAATTATAATAATAATTTTATTAATTAAAAAAAACGAATACAATGATTCAAGAAGCATTAGAACTAGTAAAAAATTTAAATAATGAAACTTATATTGATGGTATAAGCTTAGATAATATTGAACCATTTACTTTTAAAAGTGATGGAAATAATTGTAAAATTTTTTTTATTGGAGTTAAAATATGGA
>Ga0114934_10000375_pt1 | contig 27774 bp, 22 predicted proteins | sample 4SBtaG_2_FD_99695 | JGI IMG/M metagenome (GOLD analysis project Ga0114934, IMG submission 99695) | Deep subsurface microbial communities from Kolumbo volcano to uncover new lineages of life (NeLLi) - 4SBTROV10_white metaG | ecosystem: Environmental > Aquatic > Marine > Volcanic ...
GATGACTGTTTCAGTAACTCAGACGGAAGTGAAATAGATGGTAATAACAACCTAAGTAGTGACTCAACCGCTCCGGGTTCCAATTCGGTGACAGGGGCATCTGCCGCTGATTTATTTGAAAATATTACTGCGGGTTCTGAAGATTTACATTTAAAAGATGGAGCAGAAGCCTTAAGAGCTGGAGCCGACTTGGGCACAGGTTATACTATAGGTTCTAATGTTTTTGGAGGCACCACTACTTCAATTACCACTTTAAATATAGATATAGACGGAAGAAACAGAGATAGCGAGGGAGACGACTGGGATATTGGTGCCGATCAGTGTGAGGACTGTAGTGAGGGTGGAGCAGTTACAAATACAGCATTCATGATATTCATGGATATGTAGGATTTTAGATTTTATGTGTATATCATGCCGGAGGATAAATAAATGGCATTTGTAGAACAAGCACACGTTAACGACATAGGCACTGTTTTCCGTGTAACCGTGTATGATATGACATCTACGGGTGGCACCACGGTTGCCGACATTAGTACAGCAACAACAAAACAATTCACATTCAAACGTCCTGATGGAACCACTTTTAATAGGACCGCCGTTTTCACTACAGATGGAACTGATGGACAAATCCAGTACCTTTCTGTTGATGGCGACCTTAATGTTCCCGGCACATGGCATCTACAGGCTTATGTAGTCACCCCTGCCGGAAACTGGAAAACCGACGTTGGCCATTTCCGAGTATATGAAAATTTATAAGTAGGTGAGCTATGCCTTGGAAAATAGATTTAGTTTTAATGTTTAGGTCGCTTATTGGCGATTTAGATAATGCAAAATTTACTGACGAAAGATTAAAGCAAATTTTAGTTTGTGGGGCGTACAACGTACTCAACGATGCCGATTTTAGCGAAACTTACACCGTTGATATTGCTGGCGTCACCATTTCTCCAGATCCAATTTCTGGCAATGATACGGACTTCACTACTCTTACTGTATACAAGTCTGCCTGCATACTATTGGGAAGCGAAGTTAAGACGGAGGCGGCCAACGCTATTTCTATTAAGGACGGCCCTTCAGCAATCGACTTACGAGGGGTAACCCAAAATCTAAATATAATGTACAAAGATTTTTGTGCAAAATATGATGAGCTACTAAAAACTTATCAATACAACAATACGCTGGTTGGTCAAGCTATTCTTGGTCCCTACAGTCCCGGTAGTATGATTCTAGGGTCTAACCAGTTTGATTATCGTGGCAATATGTTCGATTAGGAGAATAAAAAATGGCAATATCGAGAAAAATTATTTCCGGCAATGACCAACCTTCTGGCGGGGAAGGTATTGTGGGAGTTGCGGGAGCTAATGGGTTGGGCGCTTCGGGCACCCTAATGGTTGAGCTTTCTAGCAACAATATCGTTTCCCCGTTTCCCCCTCTAGCCTCATCAAAGATTGACTGGTCTATTGCAACCTGCAACACAAAACTAAATGATAGATTTGACGACACTAATTACTATCATGGTAGTGGCTCTTATGGAGGTCCATCGTAGTGGCAATCAGCATACCGAGTAGCGTTTTCGATACATACAATGAGGCGGTTTTGTTGTTTACAAGAACCGCTACATTAGTGTATCCTGAAAAAAGAGAACAATGTCCAAACTGTTATATGAACACGATGGGCACTCGGAACAGATCTGTAAGTGCATACAAAGCCGGAGGGCCTTATCCTTTTGAGCGAGGAATGCCATGTCCGTATTGCGGCGGTAAAGGTTATAAGGCGGTTGAAACAACAGAAGACATTACATTAAGAATTTATTGGGATAGAAAAGCGTGGGTTAATGTTGGGCCAGCTATAGACATTCCAGATGGTTCGATTCAAACTATAGCCTATATGACAGATCTTCCCAAGATTGAACAGTGTAAATACATGATACCTAATTATGATGGAATAGAAAAATACGACAAGGGTAAATATGAGAAAAGCGGACCCTCTTTTCCACAGGGATTTAAGCAAAACGCTACTAAATATGTGGTAACATTTTGGAATAGAACAGATGGCTAAAACATTAAGTGTTAAAATACTAGAATCCGATAGGGAAATCTTTAGCGAGGTAAATACAGCCCTAGCCAAACAGTTTGACAAAAATATGCGCAAAAATGGTAACAAGATAAAAAATAGAATTCGCCCAATAATCTCCTCGGCTCTATTTAAGAGTCCCGAGATTATGTCGTTGTCTGGTGGAGTTCTTCAGGCTGATTTTGGGTTAACTTTTGATCCCGCTCCAGATATAGTTCAATCTATTGTTTCTACTATAAAGCTTAATACAAGAAATAGCAGAGCTTCGGGTAATGGTATTAATGGTGGATTTACGTTAACCATACAGCCCATAGATTATAGTAATCTTTTTTCTCTTTCTATTGCTGAACAGGTGATAGAGGGTGGATCTATACCTTGGCTAAAATGGTTGCTAACCTTGGGTGATACAATTATAATTGCGGACTTTGGTGTTGAGTATGGGCCATTTGGAAGAACGGGGCAGGCTCATATGACATACGGATCACGACCATTTAAAGTGAATAGTTCATTTTCGGGAACTGCAAATAACAACTTTATAACTAAAGCTGTCAATGCGGCTTCTTCACAAATCAAAGATGCTATAATGGGGGTATTCAAATAATGGCCGGTGGACCCCATACTAAACTAGCACGAATAAATAATGCTCAAGATGCAACATTGTCAAATATTTTGTTAGACAACTTTATCGCCCTATATGATTGGGGTTTTTTAGACAGGGGTCAGTTTTACAATATTGATATTCCCCAGTCTGGAATTTATGGTGGAGATAGACATAAGCTGAGGATGACCTCTGATCCCAACTATTCTGTGGGTCAAGTTTGGGAAGGCTATAGACAAAACTGGGTTTGGGAAACTGGTGTAAGCGCCACTACCGAACAGCCTACTCGTATTTCTGGTGTTTTTGTAGACAATACATTTTATGCCACGGGAAATGTCACTAAGCCATTTTATGTAGACTATCCAAATGGTCGAGTAGTATTTGATACCGCAATTTCCTCAACTAGTGCTGTACAATTAGAATATAGTCATAAGTGGGTACAGGTGACTCCTGCTTATGGTGTTCCGTGGTTTAGGCAAATTCAACAGGGCTCTTTTAGAAATGAGGAGGGTTTTCAGGTTAGTGGATCTGGAAACTGGGTAGAGCTTGGTCAAACAAGAATTCAATTGCCAGCTATCGCGGTAGAGGTGATTCCAGCTAGATCGATGCAGGGTTATCAGCTTGGTGGTGGTCAGTGGGTTAATAATGATATTATATTTTACGTTATGAGTGAAAATCATTGGGAATGTACTAATTTAATGGATAGTATTTTGTATCAAAATGATAGAACTATTCATCTTTTTAATCCCACCGCTGTGGCTCTTTCTGGCGTATTTCCCTTTAATTATAGGAATGAATTAAACGAGAATGCTCTTCCAAGTGGATTATATCCCCATATGATAGATGATTTTATGTATAGAAGGTGCTGGATTAGCGAATCTCGCGGAAATGAAATAACTCAGTTGTCTCCAGAGCTATATATAGGTAGCACTCGATGTTCTACGCAAGTTAAGGCTATTTAGACAGTTTTTTGTGTATATAGTTATGCCTTTACCAGAGGACCAAATCAAGAAATAGGAGAATAATAATGACTAATCAACGTATATTCTACGCTTGCCAAGCGGTAGCTATTACCGGACGTGGCGAGGCGCTGGCCGCAGCGGATGTAGTTAAGGGTCTTCAAAGTGTTGGTATGAGTTCGAGCTTTACTCTTGATCAGGTGTTCGAGATGGGGCAATTGGGTATTTATGAAAATATCGAAGAGGTTGCCGACATCGAAGTAACTCTTGAGAAAGTGATTGACGGCAACAAGCTAATTTTTGATCATGCTTCTAACGGTCTCTGTAAGACCTCTCTTGCTGGCTCTTCTAAGAATAGATGTGATGTATATCTCGCGGTGTACGATGACGCTGTCGATAACGTAGCATCAACAACGCCGAAAAATGTATGTATGAACTCTGGTATGTATATAAGTTCTGTTAGTTATAATTACAGCGTTGATGGTAGCGCGACGGAATCTGTTACCTTGGTTGGTAATGATAGATTCTGGAACACTACCCACGGCGAAATCAGCGTTGCTCCCACGACTAGGTGGGGTAGTTTAGCTACTGGTCTTGATGGTACTGATACACCTCCGTCTGGTGTCGTGCGTCGTACAAATGTGAAATTAGGTTCTGGTGGTGGTAATTCTGTGCTTCCTGCTGAAGTAGATGCTCAGAAGGGTGATGATCCACTTGGTAACAGTTCAAACCGACATATTCAGAGTATTTCTGTTAGTACTGACTTTGGTCAGGAAAACATTCAGGAATTGGGTCGATTTGGTCCGTATTATAGATACGCCACCTTCCCAATTGAAGTTACCTCCGAGTTTGAGGTTATTGCGACCTCTGGTGATTTGGTGAGTGTGTCTGGTAGTACTACCAATCTATTGCCGCGACAGATTGTTATCAGGGATGATGCTGGTACTATACTTGACCTCGGTAATCAGAATAAGTTGTCATCGGTTAGTTACTCCGGTGGAGATACTGGTGGTGGAAATGCCACGGTTAGTTATTCATACTCTAACTTTAACGTGCTCAAGGTTGATGGTGGTTAGTTTTAAGTATTGAGGAAACAGGATGGATGATGCTTTTTACGAAAAGACTTTATACAGAATATTACAAGGTCGTCTCAGATTGACTCTGGGCGATCTTGTTTTATATGTATACGAGCCCACTCCAGAATTAATAGAGGAGTCCTTTGATATATATGACGAAGCTTACAAGAAGGCTTATTTTCGCGGAGTATATATAAAGAAGGAACTTATAGAAGTTCTAGTTAACAACGATCTATGGTCGCCATTTGACGATAGAGAAGCTGAAAAAATAGACGATCAAATTGAAAATTTAAAAGTTGAGGCTTTCCAATCGTTTTTTAATACCAAAAAACTAAGGGGTATAAAGGCACACATTAGACATATGGAAAGAGGATTGTATAAATATAAGTCAAAGAAGATGGTTCTAGATCACACCTCTTGTGAGGGGGTGGCGTCGTTTTCTAAAGCTGTTTGGCTAATTTCAAAGTCTACCAAGTTTACAGATGGCTCCCATTACGACTGGAAAGATTATCCCATTTCAATAATTATGGATCATTATTCTTCTAACCAGATATCTGTAGAAGCTTTTAGGGCTATTGCTAGAAAAGACCCTTGGAGATCTATGTGGGCTAATGGTAAAAAACACTCTAATTTACTAGGGAAACCAACGTATCAGTTCACTAAAGATCAACTAAGTCTATGTAGTTACTCCTCTATGTATGATAATGTGCATGAAAGTTCTGAATCTCCTCATGAAAAAGTAATTGAGGACGACGATTGCTTAGATGGTTGGTTTATAGCACAGAGAAGAAAATATGAAAAAGATAAGAAGCAGCGGGAAATTGATGACATGATAAGTAATCCAAAAATAGCCAATTCTCAGGAAGTCTTTGTAATGGCTGGAGACGGTAAAGAAGCCGAAGACATATATGGGTTAAATAATCCAGTGGTTCAATCAACAATTAAGAATCGGCAAAATGTAATAAATGATGCTGACGGAGAACAGGTTAGCTTTACAAAGTTTCACGATGTGCGTCAAGATATAGCTATGCAGTCACATCAGGCAGCGATAAGCAAAATTAAAGGAGGAAGGTAATGGCTGAGGAATATAGTAACTTTTTAAAACAGTCGTTAGATTTGAAGTCGGCTAGAGAAGAGAGAAACAAAGATATCTCTAGAGATAAGCTTTTTAAAGCCGCCAAGAAGAAGATACAGACAACTATGATTGGCTCTCTTTCAACATTAGAAAGTAGCTTTGGTTTTTTGTGGGGTTTTGATATTGCAGAAGAAGATAAAACTCCAGAGCAAAAGAAAATATATGAAATATACGAAGAAGCTAGAGCGCAAATTTTAGATAGGGGGAATACTCAGATAAGGAACTTAGAGGCGGAATTTGTTAATTATGATATAGTTCGCAAAAAGCATTACATTACACTACCAGTTCATACAGGAGATAAAGATGGTGGATAAAAAAGACGAAAAAAAGGAAAGAATCATCGAAGGGCTTGATAACGAGGGGAATACCGTTAAGACTCTTCTCCGTCAACCAACAGCTCAAGACTATCGAGATTCTCAGGTTCAATACAACGAAACCTTTAGACAAGCTTTAGATTCTGGGGCGTTGCTCAGACAAAAGCTTACCGACCATATGCGAGAGCAGGGTATTTGGGATGAAGAAAAACAAAAAGAGAATGATGATTTTATCCAAAAAATCTCAGACAGAGAAGAGGCTCTTAAAGGGGGTGGTATCCGTCTTACCGATGCCAAGGAGGTTGCTCTTGAGCTGCGTACCTTGAGAATGGAGTTTAGAGAGCTTCTGTCTGAAAAGAACGCAATGGATGCTAATTCCGCAGAAGGTCAGGCTGATAATGCTAGATTTTCCGAACTTATTCGGTTATGCCTTTTAGATCCTGCTACAAAAACTCCACGCTTTCCCGATCAGAAAGCTTATGATACTCAGGCTGATGAGCCTTGGGTTGTCGAGGCTGCCAGTGAGCTTGCTGGTATGATTTATGGTCTTGATCCTAATTATGACAAAAACTTAGAAGAGAATAAGTTTCTCAAAGAGTTTAAATTTGTTGATGAGGATTTGAGATTCGTTAATAACGAGGGCCATTTGGTAGATATGGATGGTAGGCTTATTAATGAAGATGGTAGATTTATTGCTTACCGTACAGAAGAGGGTAAGAAAAACAAAAACTCTGAAGAAGTTTACTTTGTTAATCGAGAAGGTGAAGAAGTTGTTTTAGTAGTGGATGATGATGGAGAGGAGGAATGGGTTAAAATATCGCTCAAAGAAAGAAAACCTTTCTTGGATGATGATGATAAGCCTATCGAATCCCCGGTAAATGCAGAAAAAGCTGCCGAGGAGGAAAAAACTTCAGAAAAACCCAAGGCTACTAAACAAAGAAAGACAACTAAAACCACAAAATAGCTCAATATGTGTATTTTGATGTGTGGAAAGTTTCTGGGGGAAGGGTTTTTAAAACAATTCCCCCTTTATCTTTATAGGGTGGAGAAAAGATGGCAGGTTTTAATTTAACCGCTCAATTACAACTACAGGCGCCTAAGAATACATCTAAAGTTGTTGGAGACATAAGAAAGCAGCTTTCGGGCATTACGGCCAATATTAAGGTAAAGGCGGATGTGCGAACTTTAGCTCAAGCCAACAAACATATGCAGAGTATTGGTAAATCTGCTGCTACATCATCTAAGGCTGTTGGTAGTTTAAATCGAAACCTTACTGAGGCTGCTCGTAGGTTTAGTGTTATTACCGTAGCTACTGGTACTATGTTGAGTCTTGCTCGTGCAATCAAAAACTCTGTGGGTGAGGCTATTGCTTTTGAGAGAGAGTTGGTAAAAATTTCTCAGGTCACTGGTAAGACCGTACAGAACTTACAAGGCTTAACTCAGGAAGTTACAAAACTCTCTACGGCGTGGGGAGCCTCATCTAAAGAACTTCTTAACGTGTCAAGAGTTTTGGCTCAGGCTGGATTTTCTGCCGAGAAAACGAGACAAGCTCTGGACATTTTGGCTAAGACAAGTCTTGGGGCTACATTTGACAGTCTCGCAGATACCACCGAAGGTGCAATTGCTGTACTTAGACAGTTTAGAAATGAAGCCAAAGCCGCCGGTGGAGATATTAAATTTCTTGAGCAAACAATGGATGCAATCAACTCCGTGTCTAAAAGTTTTGCTGTTGAATCAGGTGACTTAATTACTGTAATTCGTCGTGTTGGTGGTGTGTTTGAATCTGCTGGAGGTAGCGTTAATGAATTGATAGCGCTATTTACTTCTGTGCGTGCCACTACTCGTGAGTCTGCCGAGACTATCGCTACCGGTTTGAGAACCATTTTTACACGTATTCAACGTACCGATACAGTTGACCAGCTTGCTGCTCTTGGTATTCAGTTGAGAGATGCTCAAGGTCAATTTGTGGGAGCCTTTGAGGCGGTTAACAGATTGTCTCAAGGTTTATCGGCTCTTGATCCGAGAGACTTTAGGTTTAGTGAAATAGTAGAATCTCTTGGTGGTTTTCGTCAAATTGGTAAAGTTATTCCTCTAATTAGACAATTTACCGTAGCTCAAGACGCATTGAATGTTGCTCAAGCTTCCTCTGGTTCTGTTACTCAGGATGCTATAATCGCACAACAATCTTTGGCCGTTCAGGCTCAAAAGGTTCGCCAAGAATTTGATGCCTTGGTGCGTAAATTAACAGATAGCTCTGCTTTCAGATCTGTGGCTCAAGGGGCTCTGGAAATGGCGAGAGCATTTATCAGGATAGCGGATGCTCTGGAGCCACTTCTACCTCTTATTACTGGTTTAATAGCATTAAAAATAGGAAGATCACTAGCTCCCGGCTTAGGCGCTATCTCTGGTATTCGGGGAAAAGCAGAGGGTGGTAGAATTCACAAGTTTGCCAGAGGTGGATTTGTTCCCGGTACTGGTAATCGTGACACTGTGCCCGCCATGCTTCAGCCCGGTGAGTTTGTTATTAAGAAGAGTAGTGCATCTAAGTTGGGGTCCAGCACTCTTGAGGCTATGAATAACAATAGGTTCCGCAGGGGTGGAAGATCCTCGGGAAGAATGGCCAAGCGGGCACAAGATGAGCGAAGGGGGGATGTGGAGTTTGGCGGTAGCACCAGTCTATCGAAGAATAAGAAGCTTATCGGAGAGTTGAATACGGTCATTAACAAAGTTGATCAAATTAAAACCGACAATGTTTATGGTGGGGCATTTTTGAGACACTCTGGATCAGGGTCGATTGATCTCAAGGGCCAAATTGAGAAGACGCAGTTAATAAATAGTCTAAAAGCAAATAAAACTTACATAGCAATGTCGTCAGCGAAGGGTGCCACCGCCAGCGGCGCACCAGCGTCTGAATTTAAAAACCTTGCTGAAGATTTAAAAAGACGAGCCACCGAACCTAAAGATTTGGAATTTATGCTAAAGGCTAGATCTTTAAAAAAGGGCATAAGTGAAAAAGCTGAGTCCAAGCTTTACGACGGGGTATTAAAGTCTGTTGGAAAAACTGGAAAGTTTTTACAAAGGGAAACCGGAGCTGGCCCCCCTTCACAGACTATGGATCAAATACTGTCAAATACCAACATCGATAACGTTATTGGTAATTTGTTTGAGGCTAGTCTTTTAGAGGCTGGTGCCCCCTATAACCCGAAAGACAGAGACGCTGCTAATGCCCCATTTGATTTTCCCGGAGGATTGGGGGAAGTCCACTCGGCGTTTGTTGATGGGGCGGCTATTAAACAAGCAACAAGTGACGCCAAAACCAGTATGACGACTGGCAACATAAGAAGCTTTATCAAGAAGGCTAAAAACCAAAAACTAGCCGAGTATACGAAGAAAATGGACGCGTTGCTTGACGGGATGCCTAATATAAAGGCAGAATTTGGCACGCGCGGGTCGAAGGCTTCGGAGCGCTTTGGGCATATTGGTGTGCTAGAAGATCGGCTGGGGCGGCGCAAGAAAAAAGCTATGGGCGGAAAGATAGATTCTGTTCCGGCCCTTCTTACTCCGGGCGAATACGTCATTAATAAATCTTCTGCCCAAAGTATTGGTTATGGTAATCTTAATAAGATGAACCAAACTGGTGTTCAGAGATTTGCTGCCGGTGGTGCTGTACAAAGGTTTGCTAATGGTGGTAGTGTTGGCTCTGGGTCTGGTTTAGTTGTTCCTAGATTTGACTATCTTGCTGGTAAAGCTGACACCTTAGCCAAACAGATGGATAAGGTGACCCAAAACTTTATAAAGCAGGGGCTTGAAGGTGAAGAATTAACACAGGCTCAAGAGATCGCAGCTAAAGAATTAAAAACCGGAAGCGGAAAAATGAAGGCCGCTTTTGAGAAAGGTGTTGTGTCTGTAAGAGGTGCATCTTTATTACCTGCGGCAACTCCCAACAAAGGTATTGTTCGTCCGACAGGTATGAGCCAGCTAGCTTCATCGAGCACGAAAGGGGCTGAACACTTAAAGTCTATGGGGGCTGAGGCTGGACTGACTACGGGATCTATTAAGCTTTTTAACAATCTTCTCAAAAAGGGTATGCCAGCTCAAAAGGCTTTAGAAGCAGCCACGAATAAACTGGCGGCTGATCAAACAAAAGCAATCGCGCGAAGGGGTGGAATGACTAAGGCGGGCTATGATTACGCTGAGTCTCTTAAGGGCGCCTCTCAACGGTTAAAAAAAGTTGGATTGGCTGCTGGCGGGGCGGTTGCCGGGGCGGTTGGAGGCCACATTAAAGGACAGTTTAAAGAGAGAGTGGGGATGGCCCGCGCGATGATGACAAAAGAGGGCGTAGGAGGCGCCGCACAGCAGATGGGCAAGATGGGTGGTGCTGCCCAAGGGATAGGGTTTTTTGGTGCTGCTATGGCGACCACAGCAATTCAGATGAGTGGACTTAGCGATGCCACAAAAAAGGCTGCCACAGAAGCTATTGGGTTTGGCACTAGTATAATTGGTATAGGGGGAAGTCTTACTCAGATGTTGACAGGTTTAGTGTCTACTGGTACAGCGGAGGCTACTTCTAACGTCGCCGCTAAAGCTTCAGAAGATGCTGAGACTGCGTCCAATGCAAAAGCTGCTGCGATGAATAATAGAAACTCGGCTGCCGGTTCTAAAATGGGAACAATATTTGGTATAGTAGCTATTGCTGTTGTTGCAACTATTTCCGCCCTGAAATACTTTTCTGCAAAACAAAAGGCTACAGCGGACGAGGCTGCTAAATCTTGGAAAGAGGGCCTTAAGTCTATAACGGAAGGTGGTAAGGGAAATTCTGAGAAAATTAAGAAAAGCTTAAAAGAAGAAATAGACGCGAGAACATTGGCTAACAAATCATCGACCATGGGAATGATGGCAATGGCCGGTTCGGCGGCTGCTGCCGGAGCTGTGATTGGTTCCGTTATTCCGGTTTTTGGGACTGTGGTTGGTGGTATAATTGGTGGACTTGTTGGAGGTGTGGCTGGTTACCTAGCGGCCACGGGTAAAGCTACGGACGCAGCTCAAGCCGAAGTGATGGCTAGACAGGCGGAAATACATGCCATATATGAAACTGTGGATTCGATTATTTCACTCAATGAAGCGAATGCAACTCTCACAAATACCCTATCAGATATTGATGCAGCTGAGGGTTTAACGACAGAACGTCAGATTGAGTTAAAACTTGAGGCTGGCGCTCAAGGCTTGGCTGCGGGTGGGGCTACGAAAAATATCGGTGCTAATGCCAAGCTGGCGGAATTAGCTGAACGAACGGGAATTTCTGCGGCAGTCCTTAAGACAAAGACTGGCGAAGAGGTAGAAAAGCTGACGGATACGAAAGGCGAGGCTATTGGTTCGGTGGGTAGGGCTGCTTTTGAAACGGCTATGATGGAAGCGTCGTCATCAGCCGAGCTTGTTGGGAGTAATCTTAAGGCTAGTGCTGATGTTTACAAGCAGGCTGGTAGTGAGCTTACTTCGGCAGCAAATTTTGATGAACTTCAAGCAGCTTTACCTCAATTTAATGCCGCTTTAAAGCAGAGATCAGATGCTTTAGCACAAAGTTCAGCACTAGAAATACAAAAAGCGCAAGAAGCTTTAAGGGCTGCCGAGGCGGGAACCAATGAAGACGAAGTTGCTAAGGCGCGAGAAGGGGTTGCTAACGCGACAAACAGAGCCGCAGAACAACAAAGGTTGCTTAACGAGGGCTATAATCAGCAAATTAATGCAACAAAAGCAAGAATACAATCTGATTTAGATGCTGTGGCTGCCGCTGAAGCTCTGAATAGAGAACTGCGGGCTATGAACGCGGCCTTTGCGGGCGTTAGGCAAATTCAGGATCGTCAGCAGGGGGAGGAAAGAGCTATTGAGGGTATGACCAATGTTCGTACTGGTGCAGATTTGGATTTTAGTTTTGACAATATTAAGGGGTTGGATGATATTACCGTTATTGATGATATGAATCGTTTTAATTCTGAAGTGGGTGCGTTGATTAGTGAATTTCCGGCAGGTATGCAAGGCGAGTTTAATAAGTTGCTGGCTAATATTCAGGGTGTCGATCATGCTATGAAGGCGGGAAGAGACAGGGTTACAACAGAGTTTGCGTCTGGTTTAAAACAGGGCGAACTCCCTACCGACGATATTATAAAAGCCGCCATTGGAGAAGACGCATTTGCGGGACTGTCGGACGATATGTTGAACAACCTACGAAAGAATCTTGGCGATGTGGGTGAGGGTATTTCTGTTGAAGAGTTTGATAAGATATTTGAGCCATATATTAAAATGGGACAGGAAGGTGCCAAAAAACTACAGTCCGAATTGGAGCCTACGCGAGCACGCGAAATTGCAAACCATAAAAAGTTTCTAAATGAACTTGAGGCTACAAGATCAGAAGAGCTAGACAACCAGAAGAAAGTCCTAAAAGTTGAGCAAAAATCTGCTGCAATTATGGCTAAGGCTAGAGGCAAAGCACTTACAAGTGAACAGAAAGATGCTCAGAGAGGGGCCGCCGCGCAGTTAGCTTTGAGTGGAACCGGCGCACGGGCAGGAGATGTGAGAGGCGTAGCCCAAGCTAAAGCTCAAGCCCAACAACAACATGCAATAATTCAACAACAAATCCAGCAAGGAAATTTGGACATCAATCAAAGGAAAGCGTTAATGACTGAAGATAAGAAGTTGATTGATACCATTAAGAAGACAGATGCTGAATTGGGTCGTCTTGCCGACCAGAGTGAAAAGGTTGGTGAGATCATGGACCAAATAGAGGGCGAAAAAGCGAAGCGCGAAACTATAACAAACCTCTTGGGAGATTTTGTTAAGGGTGGATTAGAAGATCGCCAAGGTATAACCAGTGCGCTTCTTGGAGTACGGTCGTCGGTTGCCACGGGGACGGTACAAAACCAATCCGCCGAACAAAGGTCCGCAACTTTCGACATGCTTGACAGACTTAAAGATATCGTAATTGCTGGCACCGGTGGCATGACAGGAAAACAGGTTAAACAGGAACTTATTTTCCGAGATGCTATTCGGATGGGTCTTGATCCGGCGATTGCTAGACAGCTAGCCACGGCCACAACTAAAGAAGAAGAACTTATTAATTCTTTGGACAAGCTTAGAGCCTCTGTAAATGCTGCGGCAAGGGCGCGGGGTGCTGCCAACATCTTTGGGGCTGCGTATGGTGGTATGGTATACAGGGCTGGCGGTGGTAATATTTTCAAACCGAAGGGTACAGATACTGTTCCAGCTATGCTGACACCGGGCGAGTTTGTTGTTAGAAAATCCGCTGTAGACAAGATTGGTACAGGAACGTTATCAGCAATTAACAATGGCAATTATGCACGAGGGGGTGTTGTATATCGTCAAGGGGGAGGGGGAATAGGTGTCGCTGGGGGCGTTTTGGAAAAGGGCGATAAGCAACTTCCCACCGCAGATGAGTTTAAGTTTATGTTTGCTGAAGGTGTTCGTAAGATGGGCACCGCTAAATTTTTTAAGATCGTGAAAAGTCAGGCCGCAAAAGTCGAGGGTTTTGATCCGTCTGATGCTATCAAACACATGGGAACGCTTGTGAAGGCTGGAAGATTTGATCCAAGCAAATTAACGTTTCCAGACCACTTGGGCGCATATTTTGAGAGGCTACGCGAAAATATAGTTTTAGAGGCTATTAATTCTAGAGAAGTACGATTTAAATCCTACTCGGCGCTAACAGATGTGGGCAGCTTGCGCGATGCAGTAATGCTTGATGCTGGGGCGCCGGCTCGTGGCGAGAAAGCAGTCGCGTTAAATAACATAATTAAAAACGGCAATATGTACTGGGGTGCGTTGCGTAATATGACGGTTGGTTTGGGGGGCGTGCTAGAAGGTGAAATATCTAGCGAGGTTGTCAAACAGAGTACAGGAATTGATATTGGGAATAATGTAGAGAAATTAATAGAAAACGCGAAAGCTCGCATGGCGGAGATTGGAAAATGGATGAACAAGGTTCACGAATTAAAGGGAAAGGGCGAAGCCGCTCAACAGAGAATTTTTAAGAAACTTGATGAGATGGCACAGGACAGGAAACTCGACGCTGGACTCGGCAAGAGCGGTATTGGTGGCGGATTACGCCTCGGTGAGCGTGGTAAAAATCCTGAGAAGATACAAAAGGCTATAGATGCGTTAGTTAATCAAGGAGTTCTTCGGATGGCTTCGGGTGGCGGTGTGCCCGGAACATCTGACACAGTGCCCGCCATGTTAACGCCCGGCGAGTTTGTGATGAGTAAGTCGGCTGTACAACAGCACGGCGTTGGCTATATGAAGAGTCTCAACAGAGGACGCATTCCGGGCTTCAATCGGGGTGGTGTTGTGGGGCGTGGCAATGTGCAATATAAGCACGACGGTGGAGGTATAGGCAGTGGAGGTGGCGTGTTGAGCCTCGACCCTACGCGAGTACAGGAAGTTCTAACCACATTTAACACTACTTTTTCTGCATCACTTGACAAGATTGTTGCCCCAATGAATGGTGTTGCGCAATCCCTTAGTAGGGTTGCTGAAGCTTTTGGCTCAATGACTATGACGCATGAGTTTAGTGGAAATATTTCAATGTCGGTAAATATTGCAAATAAAGATGCTATCATTGCGGCGGTTTCGGAAGGTATACAGCCGAACGTTTCTCAGCTAATTACGAACCAAGTCAATGCAGCAGTTAAAGAGATGAAACAAAACCCCTAAACTAGGAAGGGTGGGAGACAGGAATAATGGTTGGATTTACAAATAATTTTAGACCCGAGTTCACGCTTTCAATAGCGGGGCCAGAGGCTAAAGAAATGCCACTTACTGCATGGGGACCACAACCCGGCAGTGGAGTAACGAGTTTATTTACACAGGGACCGGAAGCAAATTCAGTAACATTATTTATAGGAGAGGAGATTGAAGCTAGCGACAGTATTTCACTTTATGTACAATCTCCAATGTCTGATGAGGGCGGAGCTTTGACTCAGGGTGAGATATCACTATCCGCATATGGCACGTCTGCGCAAGATATACCAAGCGGGGTTGCGTTGTATGTGGCTGCTCCAGCCGTTGGAAGTGGAACACTTACGATTCCTCTTAATGTAGCTACAGACCCCCTACCTACCGGATATGCTTCCGGAACATTGCCAATGTCGGGATTTTTAACCGTGTCGGTCAGCGGAGCAAACCCCGCAGGAGTTGGAATTGATCACGAGGCGCAAACAACATTATTTATACATACGGCATATAACGCAACTTCAGGAATACCGCTTCATATGGAAAGAAATTTTGCAAATACAGTACCCTTAAGTGTTCCAGTACCACGAGACACGGGTAGTGGAATTATAACTATAGCAATTAGTGGAGCCTATATGTATGATTCTTCAACGACATTATTCACAAAGTCTCCGACAAATAAGACATTAGTAACATTTATCAAGGGGTATCGGGAGTAATAGATCATGGCAATAATCTTTCAAAGCAAAGAAGATACGTCACAAACTCTACTTATTGGAGGTCAGGGGACGTTAGGCGCTCAAGAGTTTGGGCTTATTGGACCCTTCCCCCGATACTCTATCTCTAGAGAGGAGCTTGCCGTAGGAGATGGAACATATTTAAATACTAAATTTACCATCAATATAACCGGTACGGCTGTACTTAAGAATGTTGAAGATGTAGATTTTCAGGACATCACTGTAAAGGGGGAAAGGCAGAATAGGGTTCAGGGTGAAGCTCTGATCGCAATGCATTTTAATAGAAAAGTCTGGCCAATGAACGGCAACGGCGCTTTAACCATAGAGTCTTATGGTGGCCTTGATAATCCTATTATATTTAACGATGCTAGATTGACCTCTATAGAACTTCCAGAACAAAACGAGGATAGTGCAGGCATTCAAAATCTAGAGTATGCATTTACATTTGAGTCTTATCAAGAAACGTCGGGCTTTTCTACAAATACCGGCGACCCGATGGATGAAGATCTATCTCAGCGTGATCCCGCCTACCTTCTAGAGTCTGTGGAGGAAACTTGGGATGTTACGCAAAATGAGGGACAGGGAGCTTTTAGGAATCATGAAATACAATACGGTGACGAATCCGAGGGTCCGTGGAAAACCTTTACCATGACCCACAACGTTTCAGCGGTTGGTAAAAAGAAGATGGCTACTGGTACGCATATAATAGACGACGGTGATCCCTCGACAGACGATACCGTAGCGTATACAGACATGGATTATGATGGCGAGGCTTGGCGGCAGGCATCTAAATATGTGGCTACTCGATTGATAAATGAAGATCCGACCAAAATTAGAAAACAACGTACAAATATAGTAAACAAAAAAGAGTGGCACTCATACAGAGGTCCGGAGCAGCAAGATACAGATGGAAAGGATACAAATCTGCACGGTGGAGAGTTTGCTCCCGCTAACATGGATAGGTATGGAGGCCCCGATAATCCAGCCGATAGTCTTAATAGACTTGATGATGGCACTGCCTCAGAATTGGGATTGACTTTTGGAGATCCTAATAATTTATTATGGGGTCTGAGGGCTTATAATCATATCAGATCGTGGAGTAACGACATTGCTAATGGAAGTTGTTCTGTGACTGAAACTTGGCTGATATCAGAAAAAAATCAGCCAGTACTGCACGATATTGACATTAGTGTAGATTTAGATGGCGATACGGGGGTAACCTCTGTAACTTTGAATGGTACAATTCAAGGACTCAGTACCGGTGTTCCCGGAGAATATATGGATGGAGAAACGGTGGTAAAAACCGAGACATTCTTTCCTTTGGGGAAGACTGATCCAACGCGCCCCGATGTTCCGCCCACGGGAAATTTAATGGATAATAAGTATTACAATGCTCGTCAAGCCATGTCTGGAGTGTGGGCTAATTGTTATGACGCGGCAAAACACGCCTATTACGTATATCCATCTGGAACGCTTGGAGCAGGAGGGGCTTGCGCACTTGCCCCAAGAGAAAAGTCTAGAAGTGTGGGTCATAATAAGATTACTGGTACGATAACTTGGAGTGTGTCGTATGATGATTATATCCCCTCGATATCTGGAGCTATTTCAGACGATGTAAATGTTACTTTTGATAATCATGGGGCGATGAATCAGCATGTGGCCATTATTGGCGTAATTGACAATATAGATCCTATCACTGGAGATATTCACGGACCAGTTATTCAAAATATGAACACCACTAACGAAATTAAGTGGAGTGTGTCTGTGGATGCTGTTATGGATTTAGAACATAGAAATCAACGTGGATTAAAGGCGGCTATGATGCAGGCTAACTGTATTGCCGATGACTGGAGACCGGACAGCTCCTATCGCACAACTAATACTCATACTTGGAACCCAAGAACGGGATCATTTAATTACTCGACCGCTTGGGTAAAGACTGGCGGTGGCCCACATCCAACTGGAGAAGGAGTGTCTGGAACCGATTCCGAAGGTCGCCCGCTCCCGCTTTGTCCATTCAATCCAACATGGGCTCCTTCTATGACGCCACCTCCAGCAGCTCCGGATACCGAAAATCCTCGCACATGGATGCCGTCTCTCGAAATTGGTCAGTACGCCTATCCCCCGCGAAACACAATTGGACCACCTAACCCTTAGTAGGAAATACATATGCCAGACGTACATTTTGATCCCAATTACCCCGAAGGGCCTCCTCAGTTATTTGGCATGAAGATCAATAGTATTAGTTCATCTGTGGGATGGGGGGGCCAAGGTGGAACATGCCAACTTACTTTGGTGGATGCGGGTGGCACCGGTTTTCCGTGGGATGACCCTACGGGCGCAGGCCGTTTGGGAAATTGGCAGCCGAGAGGGTTAAAAGGTTCTGGGTCTCAGATTGGTATTACTCAGCCCGCGCCTCTCAAGGGGACCGCTATCGGTTTCAAGTTTAGAAAGTTTGAGTTTGGAGGACACTATCAGCGACATAGTTACAAGGAAAGCCAAAGTGGTAGATTATACGATGTCACATTAGAATCTCCCGCCAAATTGTTGGACGGTGTTCAGGTGATACTGAGCGGTTTTGAAACTGGTTATGCGGAGAGCTGTCCACCCATCCCCGGCACCGGGCCGGGAACCGGAGTCCCCGCCGAATACGAATACGGCGTCAAGAATGTTGTAGACAGAGACACTTTTCCGGATTTCCGAAACGTTTGGAACCTGTTTGCCGAATATGAAAGATTTGATCTTGCCACTGGTGGCCCCGGCTATTTCGGAAAATCCAAATGGGATTCGTCTGGAATTCCCGCGTGGAGACTGTTTCACTATCCTAATGCTGGAAGTAGTCTACCCTCATCATTCAGTTGGACTATTCCATCTATACCATCGGGTGGCGGTAGTTATCCGGGCATGACAGAAGAGAAGTATATGGATGACACTGTTAATGGAATGTTGCAGAAGTTTGGAGATGGTTATGCGCAATTTGGACAAAGAATTAAGTTTGGCCAGAGTGAATATACAATAGATTTCAGTGCGCTAGGACCGTATATTGCAGCAAGAGCGCCCGAGTACAGGATACAGGGGACGGTTAAAAGTTTAAGCGCTCTTATTTCCGAGTTGGCCGAGATATGTCAGGTGGATTATTTTATCGATGTTTATTATGAAGAACATAAGATGAGGTATCCGAAAGAGCCTATAATTGACCCAGTAACCGGAAATATAACTGGTTATACGCACTGGAACGGTGAAATTGGACATCTTAGTGCAAGTGCTGAGGTGGAATATTTTCCAAGGATGGTAGTTAGGGTTTGCGATAGAGCAACACCGGCTGTCGCTGGTGTTATTCAGACTTTTATTGACAATGAAAAGCCAAAGGGACATGTAGTTAGTGATAATATTGGCGAAGAATTACAAGACGTTCCCACCACTAGAATGATCATAGGAGGAGCGGCTAGCCGTCAATTTCACGCTCCAGTGGATAATAGCCTTACCACTAGATCTGTATGGTCTTCAAAAGGATCAAATAGTTTTACATACACTAACATCGTGACCCCGTATAATCCCACTGGTTGTAGTTTTCTTGAGTATGACGATGCGTTTTATAAGGTAAATATATATTTGGACGAAGGATCAAGTATTTCTTTTAATTCGTATACCGCGACAATATTTGAACTTAGAATGGCGTTGGGTGGAATGGAAACATGGGAGACGTTCAAGGTTTTTCAAACTATAACTAGAGAAAAATTTGGTATTCTTCATGTTGGCTCAGAACCCAACGGTTATACGTTTCTTAATGCGCCATGGATGGGGGCCATAGAAGCAAATTACGACACTTTTTTACAATTAGCGGGAGGGAGGCGTGACGCTCTTGATATGGCTGTGTCGGCAAAAAAAAATGCTGATATAGCATTTCAACAGGCTGCCCAACAAGAGAATCAAAAAATATTTAATGCCGTATCAAAGGTTGCTACTAATTTTTATGGTCAGGTTTTTAATGTGCAAGTACCTAAAGAGGACGGCGGTAGGCAGAACAATATACGGTTTTTCACCGGCGATAATAAAGCGGAACTATCTTGGGAAAATTCCGAATCGTCGTGGGCCGATCCTTGTACGGGTACTTTTCCGGTGCATGATTGGGCCTTTTTTGACGGAGACGGTAGGCAGAAGAGCTTTGCTGTATTTCCACTTATAGCGACTGGTGATTATAGTCCGCTTGGCGGAGAGTATGCTTCTGCTGGTTCTGGTAAGATCGCTACAACTAAAGGCGGTCCTGATAAAGAGATTTACTGGCCTTCCAATGAGGATAATCCAAACTGTATAGTGAGAACCGGAGTTCAGATACGAGATTATGACTACATGACTACTGCTGATCAAGGTTTGAGAGTATTAGCAAACCTCTTTTGGGGTCTGAGTATTCCTGATGATTATTATAGGGGGCCGGGGAAACAGTCTGTTCAAATTGAAATTCCGCCCGCTGTTCTTCTACCTACCTATATCGCAGTTCCACAAGAGAGTACTCGGTATACATGGGGTCCGTGGATAGGGTGGACAGCGGATAATGGTAAAGCTGAGGTAGAAGTAGATGATGGGTTGAGGCCGGAAACCTTTGGTAGTGTAGCCGCTATGGATGATGTCGGTTTTGCTAGTGTTTTTGCCGGTTTGGCAACTATGGATGCCGTAGAGTCTGGATCTGTTGAGTTGGCTTTGGAGCCAACGTGGAACATAGGTGAACGCTTTAACGCTGCTGGTCCGTATGTCAGCGGTCTAGATATTTCGGTTGGTATGGATGGATATAAGACAACTTACAAGTTTAGTACTTGGACTCCAACCTTTGGAAAACTAGCTAAGTATAATGCGGATAGATTAGCTAAGGTTAATAAGTCTGGGATAGCGCTGGCGAAAAAACGTCGTGACGAGGTTATACGCAGACCGTTCCCTCAAAAGAAACTTGAGAAGACCGATTTTTCGGCAAAGTATGCTCAGGGAGGACTCCGGTTTGCAAATCGTATGGGTATGGAGGTTATGAATGGGCTTTTTAGACACATATAATACGACAGGATAGGGGATAGAGATATGGCTAGAGATGTATCAGGGGGATTTTCCAATACTGAGATGGGCTGTAATATTGCAATGGCTCCGGGCCTCAATGACGACTCCTATCTTAATTCTTTAGAGCAGTTTATAACTCCCATTAGAGTAGACAAGGGTCATAATGGATCTATGACTCCATGTTTTAGACAACCGGGTCCGTTGGGTGAAGATGGTAATTTTGGTAACGGTAAATCTGTTGGACCAACCGTACACGAGCTAGATCCGTATTTTCCGATGATTTTTCCCGGTGATGATGGTAGTGGGTTTTTCAATGATTGTGATTATCGTGTGGTAGGACACGCGGGAGCAGGAAACACTCCTTATGATGCAAATATCAGAAAATTTGAAGATAAGGGTGGCAATAGAAGTTCAGTTCCGCATGTTCAGGTTATGTCTGCTTTGCGCGGTCCCCTCATTATGTCAGGATGGGGTTTTGGTATGGATGACCTCCCACAACCAAATGCGGGTAGCAGTTATCCCTCAAACACTATGTTTAGCACATACTTAAAGGATGACAGAGGATACTGGAAAACTGGACCAGTTCACCTCATGTGGGACGACGAAAGACAAGTTTGGGCGGGGGGACACCGGATTGTTTGCGGAGTGGCTACGGAAGCAATTAAAGCACCTTCCAATGTTTGCACCCCAACAACCTTTAAGGTACAATTATTCAGAAATACTGGATCTATGGGTAGTAAGGTTAGTACCGTTCTATGTGAAGATATCAGCGTATATAATAGAGATCCCAGCCTTGAGCAGGAATATGTGAAGGATGCAATATACGTGATTGCTATAAAATTAAATTATGAGTGGCTGCCTCTCTGGGTTGGATGTCCTGAAGAGCCCTGCGACAATTGTGGTTGTGTTACGAGTTGCCCCTAGTCCAACTTTTAAACACGTAACGTTTTAAACAATAATCAAAAATACAAGCATAATGTGTATACAATATAAAGCCTTATTCTAGAGGAGAACCTTAAAATGGCAGAATTACTTTTTCAACTTTTACATAATGCTAATGGTACGCCCGCCGTGCCCACTCTTGGCGGGTCTGGACTTGCCTTTTATGGTTCTACAGCGGGATCTTCTGTACAGATAGGTGCATATCAGGGTAAAACATATGTAGCTAGTGCTAACGGCTCTGTATTTACAGACGAGACAAACAATATTAAATATGTCCCAACTACATATCCTAGCGGCCAAACCACTATAGGTGGTCAATTTGGGGGGCCTAATAATATCGGCCTATCTGGAATTAAAACTTTTCAGGGAACTCTAGGCGTTCAGTTCGGTCACACGTCGGCTGTAACGATTCAAAATGCTCAATTGAGAGTTTATGATAGATCTAACGTTAACAGTCCCGCTAGCGGTGTAAATACCAAAGTGGCCGAAATTATCAATCATGATGGAGCCACCTTTGCTACACAGGGCTCTTTGGGGCAAACTTCTAATGCTGTTGGTAGTGGAGATTCTCTATGGTGGGGCGAACCTTGGCCATCTGAGCTAGTAACCAAAAATTACTATACTAATAGTAATGGGGTTGTATTTGTTAATGGTCTTGATACAGATACAAACACTAATGGTGATATTAGACTTAGTGCCGCCGCTGTAGCTGGTTCTTATGATACTGTGGGAGGAACAGGTATTATTGTTCCCCTTGCAGATAGTCCCGGCAGTGGGCAAAAACAACTCCAAAGAACTGAAGTAACTGGTTCAACTGGTCCAATTTGGCCCAAGTGGACACAGTATGTTAAGTCTGCCGATCAAGCAACAGTCTTTGGGGCTCAAAATAACTTCGGAGATGGAACCGGAGCAAACCTCGGCAAAACTTATGGGGGTACTGGTGTGGATACGCATCATACTTGGTCTATTGCATTATCCGCTTCACCTCTTTCTATTGGGGCAAAGAGTGACTATGGGCTGTACATGTCTGTCGAGTATCTGTAATATTAGAGGGAGGCTATATGTTGGAGCTAACCGCGAAACTGATACTTCTCGGTCTGGTAATTGTCGTAGCATTTTGGGACGCTGCCGTTCTTATAATGGGTAGGCCGGAAGCTACGATTAGCGCCGTTCTTTTGCAGATAACTAAAGAAAATCCAATAATAGCTTTTGCTCTAGGGGTGGTGGTTGGGCATCTTTTTTGGCCCAACTTCAGACAGTGACGACACGCTGTTTGGGAATGTTATAAGGAAGGAATATGAATGGACGACAGGTTTGTAGTATTGACTGAATACTTTAGATCCAACCATCCCGGCAGAAGAAAAGAAATCGCTAAAAGTATAGAGGTAAATGCAAGGATACCACAAACAAAGCGCGTAATTATCTTTATAGACCCTGAAGTAGAATTTCCCACTAGCTTAAAGCGTGTTCTATCTAAAGAGCATTATAGCAAAATTGAGCTACGTCATATAGAGGCGCGAGGCAGGAGCACATATTCAGACTTCTTCTCTTATGCAAATAAAAATCTGATTGGTGAAAATTGCATACTCTGTAACAACGATATCTCTTTTGATGAGAGTCTAGATCTCCTAAGACGTACCAAAGGATTCAATCTCGATGGTCATTTTGTGTGCCTGACCAGATGGAACGAAAAAATAGATCAGTCCACAAGTTTCTTTCAACCTGCCAGAATACGTCAAAACTCACAAGATGCTTGGATATTTAAGCCACCCCTCCCGATGAAAATGGTGGAGAAGGGCGGTTTTTATATGGGTAGACCCGGTTGTGACGGCATGGTTGCTTATCTAGCCGCAATCAGCAACCTTAAGCTACTAAACCCTTCTAAGGTAGTAGTGGCTAAACATAGACATCATTCTAAATATAGAACATACAAATGTGGAAAACATAGGATTGGCGGTCCAGATGTATACATGTGTGTTTATCCCGTAGACAGGGTGGAGTACGATCATTCAGACGTTCTGTATAAATTTAATGAACCAGAGAAAGGCAAAATATTTGGACAAGAAGGAATAGATAGAGCTATAGAGCGAGAGGGTGACAATCAACACCACTGGGACTATGCTATAAAAAAATGTAGGAGACAATAGTGGCCGGATGGAAAATTATGGAGATATCAAAGCTCCACAAAAAATATAATTTTAAGGTTACTGGTATATGTCATGTTGGAGCTTGGAGAGCAAAAGAGATATTCTCCTACAGAGAACAGTTTGGGAATGTGCCCGTAACATTTATAGAAGCCAACGAAAGACTTGAGCCGTATATAGTCGAGAGCATCTCAGAATTTACTAATGTTGATTATGAAATAGTAGCCGCCGGATCGCACACCGGGATTGGCTCCATGTCCCTAGACAAGTCCCACAGAAACAGGGGACAGTCCTCATCTTTGCTAAAACCAAAAGGACACCTCAAAAGGTATCCCCGTATTAAATTCGACTCCCCGATAGTGGTACAGGTACGCCCATTAGATGAAATTATGGAGGGAAAACCATTTAATTTTTTGAACATTGATGTTCAGGGCTATGAGCTTGAAGTCTTGAAAGGAGCCAAGAAGTGCCTTCAGAGTGTGTATTATATAATAGTAGAGGTTAATAAAGCCGAACTCTATCAAGATTGCCCTATGGTCAATGATATTGATGACTTTCTGCAAGACTTTGGGTTTTCTAGAGTTGAGACTGAATGGAGACGCAATAGGGAAAACTGGGGAGACGCTTTGTACGTAAAATAATATGAAGAAAATAATTAGTTTTTCGCTATATGGCAACAAGCCCAACTTTCAAGTGGGGGCAGTTGTTAACGTATTGGAAGCCAAGAGGCTTTACCCAGACTGGAAGTGTAGATTTTATACGACAGACGATGAGGGTATATGTAAACAGTTAGAGTATTTAGGCGCTGAAATAGTTAGAATGGATGATTGGCCAGACGGCGAGATGTTTTGGCGATTTTTAGCTGTCGATGATGCTGACATATGTTTGTCTAGGGACGCTGATTCCGTAGTGAACGAAAGGGAGGTTGGGGCCGTAAACGAATGGCTAGAGTCGGGTTATCAATGGCACGGAATGCATGATCATAGACAGCACCGCCATTTTCCCATTATGGCTGGCATGTGGGGATACAGGCATTACGGTGACCACACCCCTGAAAAGCAAGCACAAGAGTCGGCGTGTTTTTTTAATTTTCGCAATAAGTCAATGAAGACTTATATAGATGAGTGGCTTGACGCAAACCCCCATGAAAAGACGGCGGGACGAGGCTCTAATTCACGATTCATGGGAAGCGCTATTATTTACGGAAAGGCTAAGACAAACATGATGCGGCACGGCAGAAAGGGCGATTCTTTTCCTCCACACGTCCCATGTAGATATGGTAATTTTGTTGGTGATTATTCATTTTGGAAAAAGGGGTGGCGGCGCCATGTAAACGGAGATCAAGACGTATTTATTCAGTATAAATCAAAAGAAGCAATAGATTCTGGTCTGCCGGAGGTTGTATGTATATACCATAATTTAGGGCTTGGTGATCATATTTTGATGAATGGACCAATAAGACATATTTTAGACAAATATGACTTCAAAGAGCTGCGGTTAATTTGTAAGGAGTCAAACTATAACAACGTTGCCTATATGTATAGAGACGAACCTAAAATAAAAGTAATGAGCATAAAGGGTAATAAAAAATGGCATGCTGAGTGGAGAAAGCGGCATGAGGACAACATTACTAAGACAGTCTCTGAACTTAAGTGCCATCGATCCTCTTCAATTTTCCCAGATTCCGATAAAGAGACAATCTCTTTTAGGGGTGGGAGAGATCTTATTTGCCCAGAAGAAAGCATATACAACAATTTCTATATTCAAAGGGACGATAAAACTGAAAGCGATAAAATGGAAAAAATACTATCGGAAAACGGCTTAGACGCAGGAGACAAGTACGCCTTTGTCTGTGTCTCTTGCTCCGTTGGCACCGACCCAAAATTGCTTGAAGAAATTAAAGCGTTTACTGGCATACCCCTTATTATCGCTAAACAGAGCGTAGAATATAAGGGTGGCGACTGCTCAACGCCGGTGGATTACAATGGGGTAATATTTGAATGGATGAAGATTATTGAAGAAGCCTCTGAAATACATACTGTAGATACTTCCTTTTTTCATTTAATAAATGGCATGAACCTTAAAAATGTTGGAAAATTTTTCTGGAAAAGTTTTGGACGTAAATTTTTAGATCACTGGAAGAAAGATGGTTGGGAAGTTAGAGACTAATCATGGCCAATATAGATAGCATTATACAGCTTAATAGGTTTTCAGATCTTCATGATGGAAAGAAAATAATATTTTGTAAAACAGACTTTTTATCTAAAGAATTTGAACATATCAAAACCCTTGATAATGAGGTTGTCCTGATTACTGGGAACTCAGACCATCCTATAACAAACGCTACTACCGGTCAATCCCCAAAAAATATTAAACAGTGGTACGCGGAGAATTGTCTTAGTGATGCTGATTTTATTGAGCCTATACCTTTAGGCATAGAAAATAAAAACAAATGCCACAGAGAGGGGCATGGTGTCGGTTACTACGAAAGAGTTTCAGAAAAAGAGACTCTCCTTACGCGAAATAAGTTTGATTCTAAGCCAACGAGAGGTATATATTCTAATTTTAAAATCAACACCAATTCAGCACATAGAGGGACAATAAAAGATATCTGCACCCACAGCGGCCACATAGAATGGGAAGAAGCGGATCTATCGTTGAAGCAGTTTTTCGATAAGATCTTAGATTACAAGATGGTTGTCTGTCCAGTTGGGAACGGTGTCGATACCCATCGTCTTTGGGAGGTCTTATATTCAGGAAGAACACCAATATTAATAAAAGTCGGAAATTACAAAATATACAAACTCTATAAAAAACTACCTATTGTAATACTAGAAAACGTTGAGGATTTATACAACGAGTACTTAATATATACAAAATTAGAATCTGCAAAGTCCAAATCGTTGGAGTATTGTGACTATCGTTTTTGGAGAAACAAAATTATTAAAGCTGGGAATCTTGTATAAATGATTAGAATAAAGTGGCACCATCATACCAAGGACTCAGGATTCGGAAATAAACTTCTGTTGTCTTGTTTTGCTGAATGTTATGCAATACACAGTGGCCAAAGCGTTTTTAATTGGCTTGTCACGGACATACTTTGCGGAGGTGATCGTGATGGCGTTTTAGTAGAGGACAACCAATCGGTAAAGTGGAAACATGTAGATATAGACACTGATACTCAGGAAAAGGTTTATGTTGTTGGAAAGGGAACAGCTTTAAGCGATAATGAATTTCATCAAAGCCCTAGTGACATTTCTCTTATAAAACAACACAAGAAGTTGGTTGTTGGTGATTTTGGTTGCAGGCAGGGAACGTTTGTCCATGTCAGGAGTCTTGATAGGAATAGGTCTCCCGGTATTGAATACTATAAAAAATGTCTATCCTCCTCGTCTATTGGATATGTTTCAAGTGATAACCCAAATCATTCTACCGTAAGGTACTTATTAGATCATTTCGATTTAAAACTATACGAAGAAACAGCAGAAAAAACTATAATTTTTGCTTCAGCTTTTGATAACAAGGTTCTTTCTCTCGGAACCTTTAGTTGGTGGATAGGCTTTATTGGAAATCAAAACAGTGTTATACACCCTAACCCAGACAATTATCGGAAGTGGCATGGGCCTATTTTTCAGTGTATGGATAGCTGGAAAAAAATATAATCAACGTATCAATCATTTATCTTTTCTATAATATCGCTAGCCACCTTGAGAATATTCGTTGTGGACTTCCCAGCAAGTGCTCCGGTAACACAGACTTGTCCGCCGTAGGCTTCCACAACTTCTTTGCCAACAACGTCGTCGATGCAATACGTGCCACCTTTAACAAGCACATCGGGTCGAATCTCATGGAGCAGGTTATGAGGAGTCTCTTCGCTGAAAGGAACAACGTAATCAATGAATTCCAAGGCAGCCAAAACGGCGGAACGATCTGCTTCCTGATTAATCGGACGCTGTGGTCCTTTCAAGCGACGGACACTGTCGTCACTATTTATCCCAACAATAAGTATGTCTCCTA
>Ga0114934_10000376_pt1 | contig 27759 bp, 50 predicted proteins | sample 4SBtaG_2_FD_99695 | JGI IMG/M metagenome (GOLD analysis project Ga0114934, IMG submission 99695) | Deep subsurface microbial communities from Kolumbo volcano to uncover new lineages of life (NeLLi) - 4SBTROV10_white metaG | ecosystem: Environmental > Aquatic > Marine > Volcanic ...
AATAACAATAACGACACTGCTACAGCTCAAGATATCGCTGACGCTTTAAATGCAGATACACAAGTAAAAACACTAGTCTTGGTACAATATGGGGGAGGCGGTGAAACTGCCGATGGCTCTGGTACTGTATCTGCATTTGGTCCAACTAACTTATCTGGTGGACTAGATGATGGAACTGGTGACTATGCAGAAATCGAGCAGATTTTCCAAAACAGTATCATAGGTACTGGTTTCAAGTGGGTTTGTTTACATATGCGTCCTGATGAAAGAAATCGGTACAATGAGCCTCCTCAAGATGATGAGGAGCAAGTGGTCGATTACAGGAGAGCATTCGATAATGTCGATAGGTAATATTCTTTTAGGTTTGATAGCTTTATGTATGGTAGCTCTCGTAATGGGAGCTATCTATGCATTCTTTTATTTTAAAGATGGGGTTAAACTAAAAGAGCAATCTACAGTTATTGAGGTAGAAAGTGTGAATCCAGACTTAACACAGGGATATGGATTTATTGTAGATGGGAAAGTTGTCTTAAATGATAATAAGACCCCAATGCTAATAAAAACTAAAAAAATAGCTGAAGAGCTTTTAGTTGAAGCTTTTTGCGGTAAAGGGGAAATTGTTTATCAAAAATGGGATGTAGATAAACAACAACTTATATTAGGAAAGGTGCAGAAACGTGGGGCAAACTAATTCTAATAAAGTAAGCCATAAATTAACAGATTTACCTAATACCTTTAGAGACGACCAGTTACAACAGATCCTTAACGATATAGATGAGGAAGAAGCAGGTAAGGGTTTTTCAGAAGTATCATATGTAGTAGGAAAGCCTTTTGTTGCGCAGATAATTACGTACAAAGATCCTACAAAGACTCAAAAAAGATATCAGATTGATTTCACATATACTCCGCTCCCTTTTGTTAGTCAGATAGTTAAACAAGTATTTGATCAAGATGACGATAGTACCACCAGGTCTATTCTGACAGCAGACATCGTCTACAATGCTAACAAATCAGTAAAATCAGTAAACGTAACAATAGTGAGGCCATAATGGGATTACCCTTTACGATTATATCTGGAGCAGTTTTCATCACAGATGAAGATGGTGAGATCTGTGAAGTAATAACTAGAACTGATAACAGTTTGGCATTAGCTACTGGGTCAGAAATATACGGTTCTGATACGCTTGGTGCTTGGCGTGCTGTTAACACTGTTGTTAGAACAGATGGTGTGAGAGCACTTGCTGTCGATTCTCGTACAGTTGTTGAATCAACATTTGGTTTTGATCAAAACCCAGATTCTTATTTTAGAATAATAAATACTGGCTTAGAAGGTGACACATGGACTATTTTTATAAATGGCACATCTAATGATCCAACTACACCAGATAGGGATGTTCCATCATACACTAAGGTATTTACTGTCTTAGCTGCTGAGGTGGGTGATGAGTTTAAGTTAAGGGATAGGATAATCCAAGAACTTAATGCTGATTCAACCTTCAAAAACACAGTTGGACTAAAGGCTAAAAAAGCAACAGACCGAGCAATTGTTCATATAACTTCTGAAAATTTCGCACTAAGTGGTGAGTTCTGGGAGAGACCTTTAGCTGGTGATTTCACGGTAACTGTAACCGGCGGAGCATCTGTATTTCTTGGTTTCGACAACTTAATAAGTCGATCTAAGCCAGTATCTATTAGTAGAGACTTTGATTCCCCTCATCGACTTGGACTTTTCGGTATTACCGGAGAAGTAAAAGTAACAGCCAAAGATTTGGATGACTTGTTTATTGAAAACGCTACACTGGATGGCGATGGCGTAACAAAACAAATGACTGTGAATGGATCGGGAACACCTAAGGAGTTTAGGGTAGATGCCGCTATAGCTACAGATATCTTTGTAGAAGAGCTTAGATTCTTTGGGCAGGGTAATGGTATTCAATTTAAAAACTTCCTTTCACAGAACAGCCCATTAAACAATGGATTATTTATTGAAATCAAATCAGATAATACCACAACTACTCTTCCCCTAATATATACCACTGCCGATTTTAAAAACAAGTTTTCATTTGGTCAAGGAGCAAGTGGTTTTGCATTAGACATAGCTAGTGGACGAGATGACTTTATTGCGGTATATACTTTTAATAACCCATTTATAATGCGTGTAGCCGGTACATTTACGAATGATGACTACATTAAGATAATAATTTCAGATAACTTATCCAACGGTATATCTGAACTAGAATTCATAGCCAAAGGCTTTGAGAAAGACCCGTAATGAGAACTAGTCTTAAGTTTGCAAAAGGTGAATCTCTATCTGTTAATGGTATTGCGGAAATAGAAATTACAGTACCAGGGATACCAGTGTGGGTAGATCCGACTAGTCAAGATGGTCGGTTTGTATCTGGTGGTCAAGGTTGGTTTGAAAATCCATTACATGGTGATTTATTTATTGTAGAGATACAGGATCCAGGTGGTAATGTTGTTGGCTCATACGCTGATGCTGATGTATCTACTATAAATAGTGGATGGTATATCCCAAAACATATCGGCCATATAGAGGTATCAACTCTTAATCTCTTAGGTTGGATCCCTGCTGGCATGATTTTAGTGATTCGCGCTACTCGGTCAGATTTAGCTAATAATGATATTTTTAGATGTAATGTAAAATGGGGAAAAAATGAGTAAGGATAATTGTAAGATTTGGTTATTCGTAATTTTAAGTATTGGATCTTTTATAACACTAGTTATTCCTCTATTCTTAGCTTCACTCTCTGTATTCTTAACAGGTCTTCTTCTAGGTGATAAGTTGATTGAAAAAGCTGGTTTTAATATGCTAGTTTCAGTAGATCAGTTTGGTAATGTCGTTCTCTTAGGAGATCCAGATGAGACTATCAGTTCAAGAACAGGTAGGGCTGTGTTATCTGATGGATCTAGATGGTTTGTAAAGTATGTACAATATTTTATAAATAAAATGTTCCATGTATTATTGGGACAAAAAAACCACTGCGAAAGTGCAGTGGAAAAAGATATATATGAAAATGAAATATGGTCTTGGGTTAAGTCTACTCGACCACAAGATCCCCAAGATTAATTAGATCTGAAACCGATAGTTCAGCATCTGCTAATTCATCAACTGTAATCCTATCCAATTCAATATCGATACCCAATAACTCCTGGTGCTGCTTGATATATTCATCATTATTATCGCCTAAGAAAACAACGCCATTTTCTATCTTAAGTTCACCGTTCTCATCTTTTTGACCTAAACGAGTGAGTAACTCTTTACGGAGCTCTTCATACTTCTTCTGTTCTTCCGTTATCGTCGCTGCCAACTTCTTTAGCTTGTACGCTGTCTTCATCGGTAATGTCATTCCCATTAGTTTTAGGTATGTTGTCGTGAACTCTGGGCTGATTAGTTGTTGCATCTTCAATGTTACCATTTGTCTCTCCTATTTCGATTTCTAGTTTTTTTAGTTCATTAATAGCTCCAACTATCTGTGTTAGTCTGGTATCTATTTCACTTAATTGAGTTTGTAAACTATACTTAACTTGAGATAGTGATTGTGCCTCTGCACCTAATTGTTGAATTTTATTACGTAAAGCTTTTCTCACACTACTCCCATCCCCTCTATTATACTTAACTATCGCCTGTGGTAAGATGTTAAGGTAAATAATGTTATACATGCCATTATCGAGGTGCACAGATGGACGACTCTGGGCTAGGAAAATACATCCTAGACAAGCTCGAAAAGCTAGATGATAAGTTAGACAACGTAAGAGTAGAAAGTGCGGAATCCCGCAAGACCTTTGATGCCCATGAGCAGAAAGACGAAAATCGTCACCGAGATATTAAAAAGATGGGTAACGATATTATGAATCGTTTAGGCGAGCAAACTAAATCCTTAGATGAATATAATAAACAATTAGAAATCCACATTGAAGGTGTTAATACACTTAAAAAAAACCAAATAGAGATGTGGAAGCGCACTGAGCCAGTTGTTCTCAAACATGAAAATGAGACTGCCGCTAAGAAGTGGTTATCAGATCGCATGAAAACCCGTGTAAAATGGGTTACAGCCGTTGGTGCAGTCGCCGGCTCAATCGCTACAGTCCTTAAACTTTTAGGAATGATTTAATTTGTGTCACGCCATCGAGCGTGTCTTAACTAATAAAATGGAGTAAGTTATGCCACAACACAAAGCAACACTGAGAAAGTCAATGAGATCTGCTGTATCGCACCGCAGACTCGCTGACGAGATTCTCGATTCACTAGCTGATGTCCAAGCTAAGTGGAATGCAACAATGGACAAATTGGACGTTGACACTGCCGCGGCACTCGATACTGACTATGCTGCAACTGGTAGTATCTCGGATGTATTTGAAGCCGACGGTGAAGGTTCTGGTGCTCAACATAAAGCATCACTACGTAAATCACTACGATCTGCACTGAAGCATAAGAAATTAGCTGATGAAATCTGCGACGCTCTTGAGGAGATGTCGGTAGCATACAACACTATGCTTGTTAAGCTGGATGCACAGGCTGGAACACTTACTGAAACTGATTGGGTTTCTACATTAGGGCTTGATGTTACAGATTCTGATGGTGAAGGTTCTGGTGCTCAACATAAGCAGTCATTCCGTAAAACTCTAATCTCTGCTATGTCTCATAGGCGTCTAGCTAACGAGGTATTGGATGCTATCACCGGTGTTCAAGGGGCGATGAACGATTCACTTGCTGCACTTGATGGTGGAACAGTGAATGGTGGACATATTGGTTTTAAAGTATCTGAATTAGACCCTGACGCATAAGGAGTAGGTCATGAGAAAAGATAATATCAAGCGAATGAAGAAGATGATGGAAGATATGCGCCAGAATAAGTCTGTCGCTAAGAAGAAAGCTTCCAAAAAGAAAGCTTCCAAAAAGGTTGAAAAATCTAAAATGGAAGAAGTTACAGAGAAGGAGATTATCGAAGTCGATTAAACTTTAAATAGTCGTCTCGATATCAGTATTGATATAAACATTAATACGACTCTGAAAAAAGCCTTTGCCCAGGTCTTCCAAATGATCAGGTCAGAGGCTTTTTCATTCTTGCCATCTATCTGCTGATTCTTCAGCTCGATCATCTGTTCAACTAGTTTATTCTTTTCATCAGACTGTATCTTTGTATTGTTTCCCCACCCCTTCTTCTTGTAGAATTCAATGAGCTCATCTTTATCCTTGATCTGCTTCTCTATAAACTCAATCTTCTGAGATATCACATCAATCTCATTTACCTGATTAAGTCCATCTAGTGTCACCTCAGAAGAGATAACAAATAGCATTAAGGCAAAGATACCTGCTCTAGCGAATGTAATCATTGCAGTTTGTAGTTTTCCGATTGATCTATAAGAACTAACGAATATGAAGCATACTTCTGTAAGGATAGCTTTAACCCATGCACTTGTCGTGATAGCGCCCACTGCATAGAATGGCAGAGCTTCACTAACCAGGAATCCTGTGATTGTCATGAGTAGAGTAAAAAGTAGGATTTTTTGGAAATTGATTTTTGCGAGTAATCTACGGAAACGTCTCTTCTTCCACTTCTCTAAGAAGTCTGAGGAAAATGCATCATAGACATCAGTATCGCTATCTTTAAATACTTTACGAATGAGGGCGTTGACTTCATCTAGGAAGGACATTTTGACATGATCTGGGTCACGCTTGATCTCAGTCTTAAATCTTTTCCTTAAGCGTTCGACTGACTCTATTATTTGCTTATCATCTGAATTATCCATATCCCTATTATATCCCAATATGTGTTCATATTGTATATTCTAGAACATGATATGGATGATTCTGAGACGTTTTAATAGATAAATTGATATCTCGCATGCCATTGATTTCTTCGATGTCTCTGTATAGATTCTGGACAATTATGGATGTTATCCCGCATTGCCACATTATTCTCATACATTTCACACAGGGTGACATAGTGCAGTATAGAGTACAGTTGTCCATCGAGATACCGTGCCTAGCGCAGTTGGCGATGAGGTTTTCCTCCGCATGTACCATGTACTTATACTTCTCTGGTCTTGTATTAGGGAGCTCACTATCTGGGGCACCCCTGACAAACCCATTATACCCTGTAGCTAAAATAGCTCCAGTATTATTATTAATTAATACCGCGCCAACTTGAGTCTCAGCATCATGGCTTCTTTTAGCTACTATTGCTGCCGTTTCCATGTACATTTCGTACTTTGAAATTCTCATTTCTTTCCACCATATTCGGAGTTTTCGTTTCGCATTCGCCTATATTCAGCTCTAGGATCATACCTAAAACCTAACAGTATTGCATCCACTTGCTCTGGATCTACTTCCCATTTGTAGTTGTTTACATAATTCATTAAACAATACATCTTGTTACCTAGTCCACCTCGGACACTCAGCTGCTTAACCCAAGGGATCCCAAGTTCGTCAATATGTAGTACTCGGAATTTCTTAGGCACAGGGCAAGAATCAGATACCTTATCAACCACTTGCGCTTCAGCGACATTAGTAGAGCTACGTATTAGTATGTCACCTACTTCAAACTTCCAATTCCGATATTCTTTCACCATCTTTGCTTGAGGTGAATGAGAGTGGAATTTCTCAATATCTTCTATATCTTTTGGCTTCAAGTTTTTCATATTGTCTCCGTCCATGTATCTGTATTATACTCTGGTCGTGTTATAATTAGCTAAAGGGGTATAAGATGATTAAAATATGGAATTGTAGAAGGTCAATGCTAGCGACGCTAGCGATATGTTGCTTAACAGGGCTCGGTCTCTATCATGGAGTTGACATTTCAGGTATTGCATTAGCGATCTCCGGTATCGTAGGCTCAGTCGCTGGCTCGAATGCCTGGGAGAAGCGAGCTAAGAATGAGTACGGGGCTGAATGCAAAGATAAGTAATTATACTTCTCCCTTTGTCTCTTCCTTCTCTTCTTCAATGAATGAGTAGGAATGCTTGCCCTCTTCTTTTTCTTCGGCCTTGTATCGAGTTATCGTTACTTCTTCCTCTATCCAACCCCGTTTCGGACACTTATATTTAATCTTTGTTGTATATGTGCTATCGATTTCTTTTTCTCTTTTCTGTTTTTTTGCCAACGATATGCTCCCTAAGAAAGTCGTATTCAGCAAGTAAGACATCTTCTATGGCTTTTCTATATTGCTCAATTGGAGCAGGAAGAGATTTACCTTTTACGGCTAAAATCCACTGATCTAATGTCCCATTAACCATTAACGTATTATATACGCTAATGGGTGAAATTACTTGCGATATGAATATATCACATCCATCCATCTGATACGACTTAGGATTTAATAGTAAAGCTTTTGTTGTCTGCTCTATATCTTTCGAGATAACCTCAGAGGTTTCTAAGTTTCCTGCTGCCACATCATTAATTGCTGGAATAAATGCTTCTGGTGCACTTGATCTTCTAGCGACCGCGTTTAAGCTCTCCGTGAGATATAACTGTACAAAAAGTGGACATTTGATCTCCATATGGATCATAGGCATGCTTAAGATCCGTCTATGGACCATACCTCGAAAATACCCTGTTTGAACAGATAAGAACTGCTCCCTACCCATTGAGTTAGAGAACAGCGCTACATATCCTTTATCTAATACAGGTAGCTTGTTCATTAGTTCGTTAACTCCCCAATTCTTAATTCAACAGCTACAAGATCAACTTTGATCTCAGCTGCTTTCTTAAGGTTAAAGTCTGGATTAGGGATATCCGGATCATTAATGTCGAATGGGTTAATACACCGCTTAAAGTGTGCCACTCCAGCAGTCTGCATTCTTTTCAACATCTCCAGATCCGTCGTTTCGCTGATTATCATTTGATTCCCTTTTTATACACTCTGGACATTCTATCCAAGCGCGGATTATTGCGTTATCAGGTATGAGAAAGTTAGCAACATTCTCACCACAACTATTACACCTCAACTTCTTCGACAAGTTCCCCCTCCTCTTCTTCACTTACAAAACCAGCTTTGCAAGTATACTCTGTTGAATCCAGAACTTCACCACCAAGTAAACCATCTGTAATGATGTCCATGAATCTTGCTTCGATAAAGTCAATTGTATTCTCATTTAGAATAGTTGGACCAACTCCGAATGTCTTACTTGGAATCATGGCTTTTGCATGAAGTTGTTGCTCAGTGTAGCATTCGCCAACTTTTTCAGCCATCTCATAGAAGTTGAAAGGGCCACAGATAGACTCAGGAATATACTTCTTCTTGTTCCTGTCTCCTGTACTAATAGCAACTAAGAAAACTTGATCATGAAGCTCAGTGAGATCCATTTCTTCAAACTCACCACAGGTATATTCATCTTGTTCTTCTTCACTCATCTTCATCTCCAATAAGTAGCTGTTCTTCGAATATCTTATCTACAAAGAAACGTTCTTGTTCTTTCTGCCAACCGTCTACATCTCCCAAATTCCAATCATCTCTAGTGCTCTATAATAACAGTAAACCCCATTCACTACTTGATTTCGTCTTTGGTTCTTGCTTTGATTTCGTCTTTGATGTCTTTGACTCTGTCTTTTGCATCTTTCAACTGATCCTTTATCTCTTCGTCATCGGGATATTTTCGGATCTGTGATTTTAAAAAGTAGAGCTCATCAAGAGATAGTCTTAGTGAGTCTCGTAACTCAGAAAGTGTTAGTCTCTTCTCTATCTTCTCTACATCAGCCGCTAAAGCATATTTAGTATCGATATGTAGATATCCAGCAAATATAGATCCAAATAGTGCAATTACTGTAGTAGCAACTACCAAGATAGACTTGATAGCATCTGCTCCCTTTTTAGCTTTACTCAGGCCTTCTTCACTCATCTTCAAACTCTCCTTCTGTTAGCAAACATTCTTCGAGTAAATTATCCTCTATTTGCTGTTTATATTCTAGAAAGTATTCTACTTCTTTTTCTGAGAATTCAGCATTTTCTAGAATCTCAATTACGTTATTGAGTTCTTTTTCCCATATTTTTGCTCGCCAGGTTTTTGCGTTTTTCACTCGTGCCACTTCTAGTTTGTTCTCCCCGTTGACACTGCCACGGGTCGAACTCCGGAAGCTAGCAAGATTTCACAGATATGATTAAGACGCTCAATATGCTCAAATGCAGCCCATGGGTTTAGTCCAATCGCGCATGCTCCGTGGCTTCGCTGTCCAACAATATCATATGATATTTCATTTTTCTCACTACCATTACGGAAGCATAAATCAGTCTCTTTCGCTAATGCATGTGAACCAGCTTCATGAAAGCCGACTGAAGGACCGACTCTTGTATACTTTGATATTTCAGGAAAGTTCTTAGCAACCTCTTGTAGATCAAACCCTGCATGGATAGCTGCAACTACATGAGTAGGGTGTACATGTAATATTGCTCGTGTAGACTTGGCATCCCTTAATAAGTTGTAATGCATATAAAACTCTGTAGAGACATCATCAGATAAGTGACCTCCACCAGAATTCATTCCCGCAACTTTAATAATATGCTCTGGATGAATTATGTTCTTTCTTACACCTTTTGGCGTGATGTACATATACTCAGACATTTTACCTTCTAAGGATCTACGTAAAGAACAATTACCATCACGAGTGGTAATCCACCCTCTTCTGTAACATTCGCGCATGACATCGCCGATTGCGGTTAGCATATTTTCTCCTTAAAAGAGTAAATCCACAGGTGAGATAGCAACAAAATACGTTTCTTTATAAGGGTGGAACTCACCAACTCTATGGTCAACACTCTTAAGAATGTCTTCAGCTGGAATGAAGTTGTAAAGAGTACCGGTTTCACCGCGTATTGAAAAGCTAATACCATCGGCCTTCCCTTGTCGCAATAAGGCTAAATCTCTTTGCCATAAAAGAATGCTGTCACCATACTTATTGAATGAAGCAATTGATGTGCTGCATTCTAATACTCGCTGAATAGTTCTAACTTCTCTTATTACTATCTTTGACATACTTTAATAACTCCTTTAAAACCTTATTACTTTCTTCAGTTAATGTTGCTGATTTTTTTATATTCTCTATTGAATGCATGGGTCTTAAATTACATAACGCGTTAACAATGGCAGGATCTGAAATTCCAATCTTTACTAAATAGGATATAGGTACCACATGATCTATATTCCATTTATTTTCTCCTAAACCATAATTTCCCCAAGTCATCCAGTCTTCTAATAGGTTTTCAATATGTCTTTTAAACTCAGAAAAAGTATATTGTAAGATTTTTTCTGTTTTATCTTGCTTTCGTATTCCATTTGACTTAAGATAATTAGTTAGTGTTTGTCTGATAACTTGTTTACTTTTCTGTATTGCTAAAAAGTTTTTTCTATTTTTTGATATATATCTACCGTTGTTAATGCCACCTCTTTTGCCATCTTCAAAAGAGCATTTTCTACAGTGGATTGCTTGTAGGCTTTTATTTTTCCCGCATTTACATATGTTTTTTCCGGTCCACATCGGGTTATTTGAACCCGCCATGGTGTCAGATTTAGTTTTTAAGTAAGCAGATTGACATTGTTTCTTTTTACACCATTTAAGAGTAGAAGCAATCGCAACTCCACATGCTTTACAGGATCCTTGTAATTTTTGAGTTTTACCATATTTATTGCCTAAATAACTACCTTGCTTTTTTCTAAAACACTCAATACATAAATAAGTGTCTTTATTATATTCATCTTTTCTTTTAATTTTTTCCGCTTTACAACTATTGCAAATTGCTATAGTTTCCCATTTTTTCACTAATTATTACCCAATCATTTTCAATATTGTCTTTTCGTCTTTTTCATAAATATGCATCGAATTTGCTACATGTGTATAGTGTCCTTTGGTGATATTTGGATAAACCAGCTTTAATTCATCTACCATTTTGTCCATTAAGGAGACAAACCACGGTAAGTCATAAACTAAACCTTTCATAAGATCATTTGATCTCATGAAAACAGAGAAATGTAACCTATCTTCTCTTATCAGGAAATTACCATACATTGTACATGTTTGATCCTTATTTCCAACCCATTGATGCTCAGGTAAACTAAATCTAAGAATCGCCTGCCTCGTATCTTTGTCTGCTTTTAATGAAGTAACACACCACTCCCATGGAGTACGGTATACATTCTCTAATACAGCGGGATTACTGCGAACTTCTTCTATATCGTACTGGCCACCTTCAAATACAGGATTACCGTGGCTTTTGTTCTTCCAAATTAAGTATCCGTAAGCAGAGTTAACAGTGCCATCTGGGTTAGCTAAATGATTCCAAAACTTACTCGCCTCAGCGAAATCCTCTACTGAGTTAGTGCAGCTGTTATATAGCTCTACCTCTTTCGCTGTGTAAGTGGCTATAACCTTGTTGCGCTCTTTATCTGCAGTGGAGATCGGTTTAGCTTCAGGTTTGTTTACGCGAAATGAATAATCAATAATCTCCCTACAAGCTAGTCCGCGTGGGGACGACCTGTACTCATAATTAAACCATACATCTTTAAGAGCATGGTAGTATGCCATATCAATTGTTTCGCTTAATTTCATTTTAGTTCCCCATACCCAGTTGATAATTCTAGGTCAGTATTGTGTTTTGTCTTTAAAAGCTCTGTGAACATAACCCTCTGATGTGGGTCAATCTTAAATCCCTTCTTGGAATACTTGATCAACCTATGAACACTCATGTGTCTAGTGGTTGTTTGCCATACAATACGTTGCTCAATTGCATCCTGTAGAGAGTCTTCAACCATCGTGATTCTATCCCAGCACGGATCGTATACCATCGCACATGCTCTGATATCAAATCGTGATATCAATTCCTTAACATCTTTATACTCAATTCCCCAGATCAGATTGTATTTACGGCAGTTCAATGTGACCCATGCGCACACGTTTAGTTGATCTTTTTGTTTGGCGAGGTTCCATTTGACTTGCCGATCTACTTTATTGAGTTTAGCAAATAACATTGCATCATCTATAGATTTAAAGTAGATATCTACGTCTTCGGCTGGAATGGAGGAATTGAAGAGTTGGGATACAGATGAGCCAGCAACTAACTCATCCATCATCCACTTAATATTCGGTTTCGACTTGACAGGATTTAAGGTGTTAAAGTTCACTTTGATAGGGGCATCGAGTAACACGTTTTCTGCAAGCTCATCTGACTGTCGTTGAAATGTGGCTTCCTCATTGTATTGAGGAAACGCACTATGTATAGCCATTTTGCTTAAACCGGGTTTAGAAAAGTCTATTTCTCCAGTACACCTGATTTGAATATCTGACATCAGTCTTTCCCGTAGAAATCCGTTTCACCTAAGACATCTTCAAGGTTGGAAGACCAGATGCCATACCCATATCGCTTCTTTGTGAGCTTCTTCATTAACTGACCACACCTGTTAAACAGGTGCTGATAAACAAAAGTAGACTCAAGAACTGATCGCCCTTCTTTTGTTCTATAATCTGGCTTGTATTTCTGTAAAGCCACAACAACCTCAGTCATAAGATGCTGCTTAATATCTGCAACACTCATTCCTGTATTCCCGAGAGTAACTTCACTATCACTACGGGACATGTTAGCCTCATTCCAGTTCTTAATGACATACTTGTGCATGTACATGTTAACCATGCGATCATACTTCTTTACATCATCGTCAGTTACGACTCTTATATTTGTTTCTGTCATAGTAATCCCTTTAATTGAGTTTTATACTTAGCGTTGATAAACTCAAGAATCTTAATAGCATTCTCTCTTTGCTTGCCAGTATTGCATGATGTTTGTGTAAACTTCCAAACATTGAATAGTAAGTCCTCGAACTTAACAGCTTCAACTTCGGGTAGATTATTTAGAATGTGTTCGTATCGGCCACCGACTGCTTTATACCATTTGTAAAGTGTTGTCAGTTTAGGGTTAGATGAACCTGAGTATCGGCAGATAAAATTGATCAGAACCTGCAGCATATCATCACGTATTCGCCTGTTAGCTGAATTATCGAGTGTTTTAGATACAACTCCAGTATTATAGTCAACTCGGTAGCGCGTTTCCCCAACAACATCATCCTTAAGAAAAGAATTTGATGTAAGCGTTGAAGATGTCTTATTATTAAATTTTATTACATCTCCACCCCAACCGCTAGATATTTTTATACTATAGATTGGTTTCTTAGGGACTATTGAATCAAATACTTCTTGAATTTCTTGTGTTAACTGACTCACTTGATATCCTCCATAGAATATATAGGTAATCCCCTATGGGTCATACACTTTAAACGCGTTATATTCATAAGCGCATGCATATTACCTGAGTTGATAAAACTACATAGGTGCTTACAGAAGCTATCTATGATTTCGTAGTTTCTTATTCGCCATTCATCTTCAAGAATAATCTTTCCAACTCTCTGCTTAATAGCGTCTGACTTGCGGCGAATACTGCGTGTTGAGCGATCATTGCCTTCAAAACCAATGAGATCAAATACTTCATTCATCCTAGATATCATCTCGCCATGGGAAGATGAATTAGGTCGCGGCTTGTTAAACTCGAGAGATCTTACAGCTAAATTACTAATAACTTCAGATAGCTTATCTTCGGGTATTTCATGACCTGATTTACTAAACACTACTGGGTGACTCATTTCTTTCATTACGAAATCAATCTCAGCATCCTCTGCAATGGTTACACTATATAGTCCGAGTAGGATTTCCATTTCACCATCACTCACTCTCTTATTTGCTGCTTTCTCTATAAGAGGCTTGAGAATTCTGCTTGGTTCAATAGAGAGATGCCTATCGTCTGAGTTGTACTTCACAAGATTTAATATTTCTTCAAAGCCTAACTCAATGCGCTCGGGAAGCAAATGAACCATGTCATTTAGGTAGAACCGAAAAGGTTCAATGGCTAACTCTAACCAGGACTCTTCGTCTGTTGACATTTTGTGATACTCAGGATCACTGAATAATTTACTCACTTACAACTCCATTAATTATCAAACCAAAATATTATTCTTACTTCGGGTCGGTATTTATCTATGCCAAGAAAGTCTTCTTTAGCAATCTCGTCAATCCACTTTTGACAGTAGTTCACGATTGTAATATACTCTGGGGGCATAAGTTTCCAGTCCCGCTTACCAGTGAAATCATCGATAAACTTTGGATCATTGTAATCGTAAAAAGCATCAGACACATCACTGCTTTCTAAATCGTATCCAGCTCTCACTAAACATTCTTTAAACTCTTCGAGATAGAGGTATGAAGCAGAGTGTGCATCGCTACCTTGTCGCCCATACTCTTCAGCAATGGGTTTTGATACACATGATGGGACTCCGCGTGGCTCTAATGCTCCATCTGGTACCCTACGGACACCAGCAAGATAACCAAATAAATTATAGTCTCGACCTGTGGCACTCACTTGCTGAAGCCATTGGTATGTTTCTCCCTCACCATAAATCTCTGTTTCAACGACGTGACCCTCATCAGTATCCCACGGAAATTGATTGTCGACACGCTTCTCGATATAAACATGAATATCGCAACCCATATTACTCTCCTACGGTATTAGATTACTCTACTTCGTAGCCTAGATCTCTTGCTTTTGTTAGGGAGAGATCACCGCGCTTTTCGCCTTCGCGACGTGTGCGTTGAACTGTGAATTTGTCGAATGCTACGAAACGACCTTCTGGGATTACTGTCTGGTACACTGTGCCGTCTGCGTCTTGGAAATGTCCGCCAACACCTAGCTCTTCGACAACAGCATCAACTGCTGCTTTATATTCTTCGAAGAACGCTTTGACGTCTGCTTTCTTTTTATCTAGTTCAATGAACTTTTGGACTGCTGGACTCATTGTTGTTTTCCTCTTTAACTAGTTGTAATTTTCTTACCACCTTAGGAGGATTATTCGATTCGGTTTCATCTGGACTTGGGATATCGCCATTGAGGAGTTCTGATATAAGAATCTTAGTTAATTGTCCGTCACTGCCCATCATTGAGATATGAACATCAACACCATCATCTAAGATTGTTTTGAGGATTTCACGCTTCTTTTCTTCTAGAGCTTTAAGTTCGCCAACTATTTTATTCTTATGCTTAGAGTGAGCAGCACTTGCAGATGGTCTATCTACTTGGCCAATTAGGTTGTGTTGTTCTTCGGCGATTGCTTGAAAACGTTTAAATCTTTCTTTAACACTACCTAGTAATTCTGCTTGTTTATGTGAGGCGGTAATATTATTGACTGTATTTTCAATCGCTTTTTCATAAGCTGCAAATAGAATACGAAGTTTATGTACTTTTCGTATAGTGAATATGTAACCGATAATCATACAGGTAATTATTGTTCCCAGTACATAAACCATCTATTTACCTCAATCTCTAAGTGCTAATATTATTCGTATAGGTATTTTACCCGTTTTTATCATTATCATCACTGAATCGTTCTTCTAAGAGTTCGATAGCGCGATCTATGTCAATTACTTGTAATGTTTTATATAGTTCTTCTTTACCATTTTCTAGAGCTTTCACTTGTAGCAGTGTCAAGAAGTTATCCACAGAGAGATTGTGCTTCTTAAGTTTCTTTCTCCAAGCACTGACTTTCTTTTCATCAGCCTTGTGAGCTCCACGGTTGAGTTTTTGAGGGATATTACGGACGTTACCTGAAGCGTAACCTTTGTTGTTATCTTTGCGATCTGGGGAGAGTTTAGTTCCAGCTTTCTTTTCGGAGCTCTGATAGCGCTTTACTGCAGAACTATGCTTACTCTTCATGTGGCCAGAAGAGTGACCAGATTTGCCATTCTGACCCGCTGTGGTACCAGATCCGCCACGCTCTCGGCGCTTGGCTTGAAGTATCTGCTGTTGAGCTCGTTCTTTATGGCCCGGAGTCTTACGCGCAGACTTGAGTTTATTTAACATTTTCCTATACTTAGCTGGATCCTTATCTTTATAGTAATTAGGACCTTTCGCTAATTCTTCTTTTGTAAATTCGATTTCTTCGTCTATCATAAAGCCTCCTCTTCTATTATATCTTATTCTCTACTAGTGCGAGGTGACTCTTTTTACTCTTTGGTTTCCGTGCTTTGGGGGCGCGTGGAACCTCATGTTCTGGTATAAAAATAGTGTAATAAGTGGAATAAAACCATGCTTCCGCTTCTTTTTTATTGTCGAATTGGATAGTTGTATTAATAGTTGCCGTGATTGGACCATTGTCATATGAGAATACTATTTCCCACTCTCCAGTCTCATATCTCTCAAATTTTGAAAATATCCAAAAGCCAGCAACTCTTCTTATTGCTTTTTTCTTTCTTAGGTGAAGTGACTTTGGCCTTACTTCCTTGAATGCTTTGTTGCCTATCCGTAGTGTCCAACTGCTCCATGTTCCATAGGTCATCAAGCTTATTCTCCTTAAGGTGTTTTCGGTATACCTCTACTGACATCCTACCGCAAGGTATACTGCAACTATAGCAATGTTTGCAATATGTTTTATCTGTGTGCTTCTTACGCTCTTCATCGCGCTTTTCTTTTGTGGTGTACACTATCATTAACTCACCTATACAGAGTATTTTAGTCTGAGGATTTTCTCCTCCCTAATCGACAGCTCTTTAATAGATTTATACAAAATATTCTCCATATTAGTGTCTGATGCTATTCGATCCTGTCCCTTTTGTTTACTTGGAAGCACATCTAGGATCGTCGTCGTTCCATCCCCATCTGCACCAACGATTGGTTTATCCAACGATATAGGTATCTCTATGATCTTCAGGATGTCACTTACTTGTTTTTCTGTCATTTTTAGTCGTTTCCCGATTTCTTCAGGAGAAGGCTCTCTACCGAGCTCTATAACTAGAGTCTTAGTTGTGGCCATAACCTTATTCATAGTTTCAACCATATGAACTGGAACCCTAATAAGCCTCGCTTGATCTGCTATAGAGCGAGTGATTGCTTGTCTAATCCACCATGTGGCGTAAGTTGAGAACTTGTATCCTCTACGGTACTCGAATTTCTCAGCGGCTTTCATCAGGCCAATACTTCCTTCTTGGATTAAGTCTTGTAGAGTCATACCTTTAGCTCTAGAATACTTCTTAGCTATAGAGACAACCAATCTAAGATTTGACTCTACTAGTTTATTGAAAGCTCGCTTGTCACCTGCCTCTATTTTCTTAGAGATTTCTATCTCTTCTTTGTGAGTTAGAAGCTTGTGTGACCCAATACTCTTTAGATATTCACTTATGTTATCTGACATTAATTCTCCATAAAAAATAGCCCGGACGACGGTCCGGGCTATTATACTCATAAATCCTTAGTCACCCACACGAGCACGCTGTCCTCAGGGGAAAAAGAGTTTATTTCTTCTTTTTAGCTGCTTTCACGCCGCTTATTACGGGGAGTGTTAGCTTGGGTTGGTTTGTGCCGTTGATAATCGTAAGCACTGTATCTTGAGGAACAATACCTTTTAGATTCATATTCTTGAACAATTCAACTCGTGCTTGCTCCATTTCAACATTTGCTTGTCGTAGTCCAGATTCACCAGAGTACTTACTATCACGTTTCGCTTTAGCAACTCGTGCTTCAGCTAAACCTTGAGCAAGTAGACCTTTTGCATTTTGCTCTTTCTTGTAACGATCAGCAGATGCATCTAGTCGTTTTTGCTTTGCAGCAGCTTCAGCAGCAAGAATCTTAGATTCGTTTGCAGCTTCTGCAGCTTTAATCTTCTGTTGCTTTTTCGCTTCAGCTTCAACAATTAACTTCAGCTTACTTGCTTGTGCAATTGCTTCAGTTTTCTTAGCATTCTCTTCAGCCGCTTTTGCTTCTTCAATATTCTTTAGCTTATCCTGGTAAGCTAACTGTCTAGCCTGAATCTTACCAACATACTTCTTATCAAGTACGATTGCATCGAATACGAAGGTATTAACTACGATTCCAACTTCAGATAGAGCAGGGTGTTCCGTGATTGCATTGCGGATTGAGTTCTGAAGTTCAACACGCCCAGTACCAGAATAGAAGTCTAATACTTTTAATTGCGTAGCTTGATCAGAGATGATGCGCGTAAGTGCTGGTTTGATAATCAAATCCTCATAGTTAGTTGCAGCTTGCTTGTGAAGTGCTACTAGCTTTGTTGGGTCTAGGTGATATTGTAGAGTAACTGAGAACGTTGCTGGTTGCTCATTGCCGCTACCACCAGTTGTGATTGTATATGCAGGATAATCTACATAGTCACTTCCATTTCCGTTGTAGTGTTCTTTAGCGCCCATGATAAACTTCTCAGTACCAACATTGTACTTGTAGACGTTTGTCGTCAATGGAATGTAGAAGTGTGTACCTGAACTGAGTACTTCTTCAGAAACACCACTGTTCCAGTTCTGTGTGATCAGTCGTTCATTACCTTCAACCACTTCCCAATTACAAGCCATGAAGAATGCCACAAATGCTAGTACTGATCCAAGTCCAACACCTGCGAAAGTTAATTTCTGCTTCACTGTAAATCCGTCCATTTTTCCACCTCTACTTGTTGATTGGTTATTTGTTCGTTGCCGTTTTTGACTCATCGTCACTATTCTCCTCATCTTTCATTTCTTTGTCTAGATATGGTTTTAATACATTAGTCCAAACTATCTTGAATATAATTATAAAAAATAAAACCCATGCTAGAAATGCAATTAACTTAAACACCTATTCCTCCTTAATATTCAGGATCATATTCCTCCATTGTTAATTTACCTGTAATAACATTCAATGTAACTTCAGTGTTATTACCGAAAGCCAACTCTGAAGCAGACTCTAATTCTAAGATCATTTTAGATAAATCATCTAGAACTCCACCTTGTTCTTTAGTGATAACACCTTTTTTACTGGATCCCAGCATTCACCATAATCGAACTTATCTTTACCATCACTGTATGTAAACTCAAGTTCACCCATAGTGAACTCGCATACATCACCATCATTGAAGTAGGGTGTATATTGTTGCCAGCGTATTCCAGTAACTTGGGGGACATACTCGCGTAACACTGCTATAGTTTCTTTCAGCGCTGGCTTGAACTCGTCTTGTGCAGCTTTGCGTACTCGGCTTTCGAGCTCACTGATCTCACCACATAGCTTTGATAACTTTTCAAACTTATTCATGTTCATATTCTTCAACATCAATGTCACCCGTGTCTACGTTAATCTCAATCTTAGCGTGATCTCCAAAGGCAATCTCTAACGCCTCTTCTAGATCGTTCATTGCCCGTGTGAAGTTGGCCAAGTACTCTACTTGATCAATAGTTAGTTTGCCCTCGCGCACCCAACTATAAGGTTCCCAGGTGTACCTATCAGGATTCTTAAGGTCCTTTTCAAAGTCGGCTCGGTTAAACGAGTAGACAGAAACTGTGTTATCAAGCTCTTCAGTGCAGAATTCATCACGAGCATCTTCTTCTGTTATGTTATATTTTTTCTGATTCTCGGGTGTGATAATCGGTAGATCGCGATGAAAGAAATAGATATCATTAATCATAAACTCACATGGTTCACCGTCATTAAAATAAGGCGTATACTGAGTCCACTCAATCTTGTTGATCTGAGGAACTACTTCTTTGAGTTCTAAAAGAGCACTCTTTAGCGCAGGTTTGAGTTCATTCTGTGCAGCTTCACGCACGCGCTTGTTAAAGCCTTCCTTAAGTGCTTTAACACCGGTACTAACTTTGTTGAGGTCTTCTAGCATGTTCTCTCCTAATCAAGAATGTTTAATTTTGTCTTTGTGCTCTTTCTTCCACCAAGCCAACTGTACATTGGCATGTCTGTAAGATAATCTTGGATTGTAGGTATTCGACCCATATCATCGATAACGTGTTGCTCAGCTATATCTCTTACTGATACCAGCTTACCATCTGAATTCTCGATGTTTATTCCAAATACCTTTTCGCAGATAAATATACCAAATGATGAATGAAGGATAGCGCGATGGCGCATATCAGGGAATGCTGCTTTTGATGAGTCGAGGAAGTCGTGGATTTCTTGATAGTCTTCGGGTTGTCCACCCCATTTTCTACAAGAAACTTTACCATGTAAAAAAGGTTTCATAGCTCATCCTTTAATAAAATGTTATCGATTGCCATATCTTCTATTTCTTTAAGAGAGAAAATAAGATCTTTAGCTTCCCATGGATAAATATCAACAGTGAGTTGGTTATAGCGCTTCTTAACTTTACTTGCAAACACTAAGTCTGTATCTGGATATTTAATTTTTACACGAGTATACTTGGTGTTTTTGTCTTTACCGCAACCTGTGTCGTGTAGCTTTTTAATTTGTTCTCTGGTTAGTTCAAGAAGATTTGTGAGTATTTCGTTCTGAGTGTGATTAGATACTAAGGCTATAAGCTTTATTATTATTGGTTTAATTAGTAACTTATCATCCATCACTATCCTCTCTTAGAAGTATGTTTTCAATTAAGTATGTGTCTAAATCATCTTTAGTAAAGAATATGCGTTTTTGCTTATCATCTATAATTGCTGTGATCTTTATAATCTCGTATTTATCTACTCTTTGGCATGGCCATTTATGTTTATTAATATAAGCTCTTGCAGCTTGAGGATTACCTACGCTATCGAGAATTCCATAAGGTATATTATCCCATAAACGGTTACCTGCACCTCTTAGTGTGTACTCTGTTTTAAACTTAGTATTAAAGTTTTCAAGCCAAGTTAATCTATCTGCTACTATTCGAGCATCATCAGTTGACCTTTTTACAGAGAGCTTTATAACTAAATCAGTATCTGGGTATACAAGTTTTGTTCTAGTAGAATGACCATCTTCACCTTTATCACAGAGGCGTTGATAGCAAGCGTCAGCTAACTCCATCAAGTTAATACCCACCTCTTGCAAGGTTGAATTAGTTAGTGTTGCCAACATGAACATTACTGACTTATCAATCTCTACCGCTACCGGTAATAAACTCGTATCTTGCATTACAATTCCCTATATAACACTTCATAGTTTTTTGTCATAATAATAAGATAGCACTCTAATCATTTGCTCTTTCCATTCTTCAATGGAAGATTCATGCTTCATTAAATTACATTTTTTACAACATGCTGTACTATTTTTAGTAGTATAACCTTGATTCGAATCTATGCGGTCAACTCCATTCATAGCTCGTTGAGCATGATCTTTCTTATTTTTACGTTTTAATTTTGGTTCAATACCACAGTAAGTGCAGTTACTTTTTGTAATTTCATCATATTCTTTCTCAGTTAACTTAAAATCTATTTTTCTTTTTTTAGCCGCATTTTTGCATGATAAGTAAAAAGTGTGTAAAACGCTTTCACCATTCGGTTTCTGCATAAAAGGCCTAGCAACACCTCGCTGCTTTACGTGCCCCCTTTTATTAGCCTCTTTAAAAATACACCCACAAGACTGTGTATAAGCTAAACAAGAGGTTGATACAATCGTAGACTTACCACAATCACACATGCACTTGTAATAATATTTGTTTCTAATACGGTCTTTATGTTGCACTTTTCTTATTTCAATAAATTCAATAACAGTTAACATATTGAATTTATTGTTTAAAAACTTATTATGATTATGCTTGCGACTCACTGTTCTTCCAATCGCTTGTCATTTCCATACTGATCTGTGTTAGGTACCTTAACTGTTTCGCCTAGTCGTGAAAGAGGGTGATTTTCACTGCCATCACGACTGATAATGAAGATACATTGAGGAAAGCGATCACCTGGATTCATCCACTCTTCAACATCCACGTTAGAGTAATAACCATCAGTTAGTATCACGGCGAGATCAGGTTGCTTTTCATGGATCTTTCTCATTACTGGTTCAAGATCAGTACCACCTGATGCCCAGACATCTTTATCTAGTCTGTCACCTAACTTGTACTTCTGATTGTGGTAAACCTTTGTATGGAACAAACTAATGTCACACTTACGGGCACCAACTTTCAAGAAATTATCCATGATATCTAAGAAGTCATTTGCTTCTTGAATACTAATTGAACCAGATGAATCAATATAACTGTCGATGTAAGGGAGATCCCCATATCTAGTTCCCGGTGACTTCATACCGAAACGTCTAGACTTACGAGTCCAACTGTACTCGCGATCGAAGCCTGACGCGTGTCTCTTAATAGCCATTAAAATTAACTGGCGATAGTTGAGCTCGTTGCGTCGTGCATCGATATCCTGAAGTAACTCTCTCACATGCTGTGGTAATTTGTCATAAGACATATTACGTTTTTGCATTGCACGCTTAACAATATCTTCAGTTGCGTCCATCATTTCTGATTCTTCTGCATTTGAATCCCAACTATGGGAGTCAAACTCATTTGGAAGCCCGTTACCATTCCCGTTGCCTTCACCGTTACCATTCCCATCACCAGGTTGACCCTGTTGACCAGTACTATCATCGAGATCGGTGAATCGCTCTATCAACTTGTGATAGTAGAATTCCATTGCTTTCTTCTCATCCCAAGGAACCTTCTTGTTGCCTTTTTCATCAAAGTAATCAGCGACATCGATACAAGAGCCAGGGCACTTCTCGTTGCTACATTCCTCACCTCGATATTGGGCTTCCATTGGAGGACAAGACTGACATCCCTTAGGGAGATCAGGGATATATTGGTTGATCGACATATCCATTGCAATGTTCATAAGTGAGCGTCGAGCTGGATTGATCTTTAAGAATGGAGCGCGCATTGGATGCTTGTGTGTGATATGGTACATCTCGTGCAATAATACTGCAGCACGATTCTTATCTGTGATACACTCACAGAACCACCATGGGTTGATAGCCATTTTCCACTTCTTGCCATCAGCATCGAACATTATACCTGCACGAGGTACGATATGTGTATACTCCATATCTAAGCACTGAAGTATAGAACCTAGGAAAGGAGCACGCTTGGTCACATCATAGATGCCAGTTTGGAGACATTGTTTTTTCTTGTCCACGTCGACATGCTCATCCTTTACAATCTGAGCAGTAACCTTTTTACGTACTGTAGTTGACATATATTACCTCTGTTGTGATTTAGATTGTTTCTTTATCTGTATCTCAAGTCGGTTTATCACTTGCATTCATTTTTTTAAGCTCAAGCATGAGCTGATTAATGCGGTCAAGCGATGCTCGGATACGAGACACTCTGTCTCCGAAGTCTTCATTTGGTTTTGGTTCGTATTTAGCCTTTGCTGTTTTGTTCTTTTTAAAAGCGTCTATGTTTACAATCTTACTCATAATATCTCCTGCGATACTATGCGATATCAAATTCGCCTATTTCAAATATCTAGACACCATTTTGACATATTTCAGTCTGTGCTCGGGTGTCTTGCTGTGGTAACAACTCCATGAATCATTACCTAGGTCTTTACACATATTGATTTTAGACTTCAAAATAATGAAGTGAGATTCAATTGCATACTCTATATCGTGATCATATAATCGTTGTAAATCAAAACCATACGCAATAGCGGTACGTATATTAATTTGTGCGATTCCCATGTCTGCCACTTCTTGATGCTCAGTTACAATCCTTGTACATGAAGATGTGTGGCACTCTTCTTTAATGCTTGATTCCACTTCATACGTATGAACGTTTCTGAAGCGGTTTTCTTGATTTAGTATCGCAACACTTATCAATGGGTCGATGCCAATAGCTTTCGCACCCTTATAGATAAAGTTGGATAACTTCATCGCTTTCGCTTTATCAATGCGAGGTTGAAGCTTCACTATCTTGCAGTACACTTTATGTACTTCACAATTCACAGCGTAACCCACACTAGAGAAACTAAATAAAATTAATGCTAATAGAAACTTTCGCATGTCAAATCCTCACATTGTTAAAAAAGTTGGTAGCGGTAGTCCTTGGCCTACCGCGGTCCGCTTGACTCCCCAAGGAGAGAGTTAGCCGCTAAGCTCAATTCTTACTTTGTTCCGCGATCGATCTTGATGTTTCCACGCATGATCTCGATACAATCCTTGTTTCGCTTGTAGAATTCTTTGAAGTATGAGGTTACATTACCTTTATGGCCTTTGTATCCACATCCCTTGATTAGGTTAACCGCTTGATCAGAAGGAATAATCTTAGCGACTTCGGTCATTGTGGCCTCATCAATCTTTCCTTCAACCGCTGGTTGATCGCTACCATCAGGAGCTTTACGTCCTTCGTAGAAGCCATCGTAGTTCTCAATGATTGAGTCAACAGTTACTGCGATCTTATCACCTGCATAAGAGTCACCGCTGCTTGATTGCTTCTTCAGCTTCTTCATGGCTTGCTTAAGATCGTCAATAAGATCTTTAGCAAGAACTGGTGCATCATCCCAACAAGACTTCCAATACTCGTTACCAACGTGCTTACCGAGTATTGCTTGACAGATAATTCTGTGCATCATTTGTTTTGAAGGATGATTAGATGCTCCCGAGAGTTCCGCTGCATTCAATTTTGACCATGTACGAGGTGAGATGTACTTGCCATCTTTACCAATCGCATCTGGTGTCTTATAAACCCAAGCACCTGACTTAAGGTAGATTTGAGTCTTTTCATTCCAACCAGCTTTCTCAATGAAGTGGATGAAAGTGTTATAATCATAATCGATGTTCATAAACTCAAACCTATCTGCCAGAGCAGCATCCATTGCGTTCGTATCGTACTTAGCACCTTCAGGATTCATAGCACCTGCTATCATCCAGCCCTCAGGAACTTCATAGTTTGGGCCAACCATTCGGTCAGTAAGAAGCTGCATTAAGCAGTTCATGACCATTGTATTTCCACGATTAGGTTCTTCAAGAAGAATAAGTCCGCGACCATTAGTCGGCCAAAAATGAGGTAATGCGTGACCCATACGCTTAACACTGTTTTCATCTTCATATTCAAATGGGTAACCGACAAAGTCAGGGCCTTCGTAGTATGCGAGTCGAAGATCGATAAAGCCGAAACCACCCTCGTCTTTATAGACTTCATTCATTTTCTCGACCCACTGTCGAACAATCATTGACTTACCGAGACCAGCTTCACCAACAAAGTTCGGTGTAAGGATCAGGTTTTGCTCTCTAGCTTGCCATGCAAGATCAAGAACGTCAGGAATTCTATCTGGCCTCATACTGTTCCTCCTAAGAACTAAAAATATAATTGTTAAATATCTACAACAGATATTCGATTCGGTTTAATGTAACTCATCCGTTTCAGGTTCACCAACAGTGAGATGAGCATAAAAGATTTTATATAGGGTTACGCAATTCTCAGTTACTTGTTGCATTTTCTTTGCACCTTTGACTCCAGTGCCCTTCGCCATTTCTTCATGCGCTAATATAGCTGAAGCTCTTTGAGCGAAGTTTAGAGTATCTAATAGAATGTGGAGATCATCACTGAAAAGATTCACTGAGATAGTTTCTTTCTTTTTACTCACTATTAGCTCCGATCGATTTCTTTAGAGATGCAATAACGTCTTCAGGTAATGTAGAATTACTCACCTTATCGGTGAATCCTTCTTTTGTTACTGGAGCTTTCTTCTTCTTGCGAGTTTCACCGAAAAAGTGAGCACCATCACTAAGACTCATGATTGTAGGTAATCCACCAGTTGCACCCTTAACAATAGGGGTAACTTCCTGAGTTTCTTCAGGTGGGACAATAGTTACTTCACCGCCACGAGCTATAAATTCCTCAATGGTTTCAGTTTTCTCAATTATCACTTTAGCTGTCTTCTTCTTTTTCTTCGTCACTACTATCTCCTAAAATTAAGTGATCGAGAAGATTAGGGAAAGTCTTAACCGCATTGTTAATAAATTCTTCTCGTTCTAGCCTGGGCATTTCAACTTTCTCCCATGCTGCAATTTTATAGTAAAGCTTCATAATTTTAATCTTAATATCTTTGTTTTTAGGTCCATAACCTACTTCAAATTCCCTTGATGCATTGTATCCAATTGATATCGAAACGGTTCCATATACTGGAGTAAATACAAAGGTTATATTTTCTTTATTAGTATTTTGAGTTACTGACCAAGTCTTAACTCTACCCTTATGTGGGGATTCATACTTATCATATATATCATATGTATCTTTATAGTTATCATTATGGTGACAGGAGAACCCTTTGAGACTCTCATTTGCTATTTTAGTCATACTATCTAGTATGAAATTTAATATCTTATTGTCTTCTTCATGGATATCCATTTTATTTACTCACACTCAAATAATTGATCAGCTTAGGTACAATTATACATATGGAGAATCCGATTTTAGGAGAATATAAGTGGCAGAAAAGGCTAAGAAAACCGAATTTGAAGAGATCTTGAGCCATGGCGTGGATTTCAAGAATCGCAGGATATACTTCGGTGTAGACGGCGATAATGATGAGGTTTCCGGTGGAGAGTTCTCCTGGGAGTCAGTTGAGGTTGTCATAAGAGCCCTTCATAAGATGGAAAGTGATTATAAGAATGGACCGATTGAACTCCATATGAGCTCGTACGGTGGTGAAACTGATGAAATGCTTCGTCTTTACGATGCTATTCAAGATTGCAATTGCCAGATTAAGTTCTATGGCTCTGGCAAAATCATGAGTGCTGCTTCCTGGATTATGGCAGGATGCGATGAGAGATACCTAACTCCCAACACTCAAGTGATGCTACACAAATGGCGCGGAGGTGCTGATGGAACTGAAACTGATGCCAAGATTGAAATGGACCACTACGGTGGATGGCTTACAGATAAGCTCAATGAGATCTTTGCAGATAATTCTCGTATGCCTCCAGAATTCTGGGAGGAAGTAACTAAGAGAGACTTATATCTCACACCTGATGAATGTATTATGTTGGGTTTAGCTGACTTCATTGTCCCTCCTAAGAAGCGTGGTAACTTACGACGTAAGCGTATTGCTGCAATGAATAAAGGTATTGATAAGGGTGATATGCGTAAGTTAGTTAATGATATTAATAAGCGCATTCATCGCGGTAAGAATTTAAAAATCGAACTCAACATACCAGACGAAGAGTTCGATAAAAATGTATTCGTTGATGATACCATTAAGAAGGTAGATGAACCTTTGATGAAAGATGCTCAAGACCCATCCGGTCAACTAAAGCCCGAATGTGATAAAAGTTCCTCTGACAACAATAAAGATGAGAATACATCTCGATAAAGCGCTCTGCATTTGTGTATCCATGGTTATCAATTTGTTTTTGCACTTCCTCTTTATAGTTCCCATAGTCAGGGTATCTAACTTCTATACGTGGGTCGTATGGTGTAACCCAGTTACAATCAAAGTTGATCTCTAAGTACTGTTCATACTTCCAATCTTCAATACAATATTCATCATCCCACAAGAAAGGTCTGTCTGCAAGGACCATCGCACACACCCTATGATGCCCATCCTGAATATACAATTGTCCATCTTCAAACCTAACAATATGTATTAGTGGACCAGGGGGATTAAGACTTTCTTTGTTAAACCTACCACCTTTTTTTATGAATGTCACCATGTCTGCCAACTGGCCTACATTACGTAGACCTTGTTGACTAATAAAACATTCTTCAATTCTTAGTGCCATCACTCAATCTCCGTACTTGATCTAGGTTAGTTTCTACAACTACTCGACCATCTGTGAACACCATTCTCAACTCATCAGTTCCAGGTTCAGTTAGTGATACGGTCTTGTACTTACGGTTATGGTTATCCCAGCCTTTAATCTTAACGAGCTTGAAGCGACCCTTCTTAGAAGCTTTAAAAGCTGCTGTTATTGGTTGCTTGTACACGTCTACCTCTTTGTCGTTCACAACGACACTGCT
>Ga0114934_10000378_pt1 | contig 27727 bp, 34 predicted proteins | sample 4SBtaG_2_FD_99695 | JGI IMG/M metagenome (GOLD analysis project Ga0114934, IMG submission 99695) | Deep subsurface microbial communities from Kolumbo volcano to uncover new lineages of life (NeLLi) - 4SBTROV10_white metaG | ecosystem: Environmental > Aquatic > Marine > Volcanic ...
CTGTGGTTACGACGTGGTCTTGTCCTCATTGTACAACCAGGAACACAGAAACAGCCAATGTGTGTGTTGTGTGCAGCAAGTCGAGGGGTACTGTGGTTACGACGTGGTCTTGTTCTCATTGTACGTTTGTAAACGGCGAAAACAATACAAAGTGTGCAGCATGCAATAGATAGATTAGTAGTGTGCATAGGCACATACTTTATAATAAATAATGTTATGCAATATCATGCAATGTTATGCAATATCATGCAATGTTATGCAATATCATACAATGTTATGCAATGTTATATAAAAATTGATTATAAAATATGAATAATTCATATTTAAATATTATAAAATGGTACAAATATTTGTAAGACACATAAACGGCAGGTTATATACCGTCGACGTAGAACAGGATACTACACTTAACCAAGTTTTATATAAACTTAGTAAAAAGGTATCTGTTCCAAATGCAATGATGTACTTTGTAATAAATTCAAAGTATATCAAACACAAGGAGTTTGAAAGAACGATAAGCGATCTAAATATTAAGAAAGAACAAACGCTAAATATGAGATTGCAAATGATACAAGGAGGCAATATTTTCTTATATAGAATGAAATCACTAAATGAAAAAATAGATTTTACTTCATATGGTATGGATAATAAAACATTAGCTTTATTCGTGCCGATTAAAGACCGTGTTCCAGTCGGAACATTGTTCGATGCATTGAATTATTCATGTAGACATGAATTTAGAAATAATGCATTATTATCATATCTATTGACATTAATATTTTTGTTCAACGGAAAAGAAATTGATATACATACGCCGTTGGTAGAATACAATATAAATACATCGTCTGTGCCAATGGAGCAGTCGGTTATTCATATTATATAACAAGACGGTTATTTATAATGAAAATAAAAATGAAATTTTGTTTATATAATATATTATGCATTGCACTAAATGGATACAATACCAAAAACACACACGAACGTAAAAGCAACAGCCCCACCATTCTGGACACCAGACAAATGGAATACTGATGATGACATTATTTTGAAGCGATTGCTGGATAAAATCAACTTGAATATAATAAAGTTCAGGGATCTTGAGAGTTGGATCATTGAAAAAAATAATATTCACCCGATGACAGTTAAATTATATGTAGAACTTATGTTAATGAATTGTGCTACCATGGAACTTCGTGGTGATTTTAGTAAACAACGTGATCACATAATGAACCGTCTGCATGGTATACGATTCCATATCAACAAAAAAAACATAGAACATGACTCAATAGTAAATATTTGAGACTCAAATATTTACATAAAACTATTGATCGCCCTATAATCACTTTATAATTACATCATAATCAACAATAATCAACAATAATCAACAATAATCAACAATAATCAACAATAATCAACAATAATCAACAATAATCAATATGGACAATGCGAATAAAATACAGGAAATGGTGTAATATCTCTAACCGAGGACACACCTGTTAAGAACATCACAAACCGCGCAAATCCCAGTCCCTTCACGTTTTTCAGGATAATATTTACTTCTTAATCTTCATCGGTGTAAAATGGAAAACACAAGGAAAGGATGTATAAACCGTGATTATAATGGTTGTATAAATATAAGAAAACTTTTTAATTCTTATATAAACAATAAACCAAGACCTCAACAATATTGTAGAGGTTATGAAATAAAAACTACCAACCCCTGTAAAAAGGTGTCAACGACAAAGTCGTTGCTCCATAGTAAAATTTATAATTTTACGAAGGTGTCAAATGGTGGTCGGCTTGAGAGGAGAAAGGAATATCCTCAGAGAGTGCATTTACATTCACCGGAAATTAAAATTTCCTAAAATTTTTTTGAGACTTTTTGTCTCATTTTAAATTCCGGTCGGTGTAATATATTTGGATCAGTGCAAATCACATTTCTATCGTGGAAGAATGAATGAATAGCAAATAATAAATTCGAACGAATTCTAAATAAACATTGGACTAATTGCGCTTTTACTCTATCGAATGGTAATTTTCGCAATCTTAATAAATGTTTTTCATTTGATTTTTGAATTGGATAAGTTTCATAATCTTGAACACCACCTATGATACTTAAATTGTATATATGATGTTCAAATTTTTGTGTTGTATTTGCTGGACTTTTACACAATTTTCCTGCAACAACGACAGAACACCCGCAACTTAAATATTTTGAATCAGTTAGTTGTTCAAAATATAAATAAGTATATTTACCTCCATTGCCGTCTTCACTATAAGAATCTCGTAAAGCCATGCATTTTAATGAACCAACATCTGTACCATCATATATATCAATAAATATAATCGAACCACCACCGCCAATGCGGATTCTTCTAATCCATCCATAAAATTCAATATCAGAATCATATAGAATATCTGCATTGCATGATAATTCATTCAATGTATATGACGGAAATATTTTTTGTTCATTTTTATGTAAATTTTTTTTGATTCCATTATTTCTAAGAGCAATTAAAATTTATTTTTTAAGTGTTTTATTTAATATCGATAGAACAATGTCCGCTAATGTAAAAACAATAATTCACAAAGTAAGAAATCATATTACAGAGTTGATGATTTATAAGAAATCATATTACAGAGTTGATAAGAAATCATATTACAGAGTTGATGATTTATAAGAAATCATCTCAATATTATCGGCATTAGAATTTACTTGGATTACAATATCATTAAGTTCTTTCATTGAATTTTTTCTTGTTTTATATTTATAAATTCCCATCATTAATAATTTACCAATAGTTAATTGCCATTTTTTATATAACCCAATGACACCTCCTATAATACCAATTATTTCAAATCCATTCAATTTTGAATCACGATATCTAAATATACCATAATCAATAAACAATGCTAGTAATATTGCGGTAAAAAAACTATTAAGTATTATAAAATAATTTTGATATTTAGTTGAGTCAATTGAATTTTTTTCTTCATATTTATCAATCAGATCTTCGTAATATAATGGTTTTGTAAATAAATATCTTGCAATAAAAGGAAATATATAAATTAAAAATAATGCACATATAAATGACACACCAGATACATAATACACAGATTTACAAATATCAAAATAAAACATTGGGATAATCATTCCACTCGATACTGGCACGACCCATAATTTCTTACAATTAGAATTACAATTAGAATTACAATTAGAATTACAATTAGAATTACAATTGAAATCGCAATTACAATATTTACATTCTAATAAATTTTTCTCCATTTATCTATATTGTTTTATAAGATAATTTAATTAAAAATATTACACAAAGTAACCTGAAGTTTTTTTCTACAATTAAAAAGTTTAAAAAAAACTTTATCATAAAGAGAATATTCTGGAATATTTTGTTCTTTAAGTATCAGTAGTTCTTTTGGAATAATATTAACATTAATAACAAGTTTATATTTTTTAAAATAAACAACAAGTTTATTGTTTTCAAGGCCGATAATATACCCCGATTCAATAATTACATTATCGCCAATTTGGTCTGATATTTTGAATCTATTAATATCACGTGACATTTTTCTCAATTTTTGCTCAAATGCATTTATACTATCAACCAGTTCCGAATTAATTTTTAGCATATCTATATTGAGGAAGTATTTAAATTTTTTCCATAAAAGATGATTAAGTGTATCTGAGTATCTTCTAAGAGGAGATGTGAAATGGCAATAGTTATCTAATTTTAAAAAATCATGGGATTTTGGCACTAAACTATATTTTGCACAATTACTTTTAATAATTTTTAAAAAGTTTTCTAAATCATTATCTAATGTTGGAATATTTTCTGTTTCGACCATTTCATAATTTCTAAATATTCCTTGTCCAATATTACTCAGTATACGACCAGTATAAATATTTACCGCTATCATTAATTGTTCAATAATTTTGTGTGTATCCTGGTGGTTCATTAATTTTATTAATAAATTTGTGTGATAATTTCTATCATCATATGTCAAATTTTCATTTAATTGAACAATGGAGGGAAAATCATTAATAATACATTTTTTTTTACTATCATAAATAAATGTAATAGCATTTCTTTTTTTCCCTTTTATTAAAGAACATATATCAAACCCAATTTCATCATTATACATATTAATAACTCTGTTACCATAAATGGTAGAATATCTTAATAAATCATCTGATTTAACATATGATGTCGGATCTGCAATATGAATATATATAAATTCTCTCCAAATTGATAAAGCATCATCAATGTCTTTTGAACCATATGGATCAATTGAAAAAGAATAAAATGATGATGTATCAGTTCTATCACAAAGATCATTAATAAATTTTGTTTTATATTTTTTGATACAAAGGTGATATTTGTAAAATAACATTTCAAAATGGTCAGTGCCAATAATTCTGTTAAGATGTGCAAATTGGTATTTTTGAAATTTTTTTTTTTCTATTAAAACGGGATTAACAGTAATATAAATGTCTTCTTTAAATTGCTTCTTTACTCTTGTAGCAACTAAATACTTGTTTTTATTGGTTTCATCAAGACTTGTAAATAAAAAGTATTGAACATTTCGTTTATTATATCCATATTTCTTATTTGACATCAAGTGCAACCTACCTACAATTTCTGTTTTATTCATTATTATTAATATTTATATAATACTAATAATAATATAATTCAATTATTTATAATACATTATTTATAATACATTATCATAGTGTTACAACTATAATACATTATCATAGTGTTACAACTATAATAGAATCACCATATTTTCCGACATTTTCTTTAGTACAAGATATACAAAAACCGTCGAGTTTTACTTTCTTTCCTCCTATGATATGATATGTTTTACTATACTTAAATAAATCTCTAAAATTTGTTAACGGAAATTTTCCATCAGTTAATTCAACAATAGTTCCTTTTGGGAAAATAGTACTCTCGTCATATTCATTTTTAGTATGATTTCGACATCCTAAAGATTCAAAATTGTTATTTGATATAAATTTTAATGTAGTCATTTTATAATTATAAAGTTGTTTGTATTATTAAATTAAAATCAAATTTTTTTTAACTATGTGTTATTTTATCCATTTTTCAATGTATTCCAAATCTGTAAGCCGTGCAAATCCAGTTGGTGTTTCCAATACAATAGGAACATCGATACTATAAAAATACTTGACGAAAATAGATAATCCATATTCGCCAATTTCACCTTTACAAAGATTTTGGTGTCTATCTTTACAACTTTTGCAAAGACCCTTACTATCATTTAGATGAATTAAACACACATTATCTAAGCCAATAATTTCATCAAATTGTTCAATGTATTCATCTGGTTTGCTTTTAATATCAAATCCAGATGCAAAAATATGGCATGTATCAATACAAAATCCAAATTTTTCTTTATGTTCAATATTATCATAAATATATTTAAGGTCATTGAGAGTACGGCATACTTCTGTACCACATCCTGCTCCTGTTTCTAATATAAATTTAATAGGTATATCTAATGTTTTATTGATAATAATATTAATATATACAATCATTTTTTCAATACATTCTTTAATAGTACAACGGTTACAGTGTTTTCCAACGTGAAAAACAACACCTTTTGCACCAATGGAATATCCTTTAATCATATCATCTAAACCGGTTGATATGGTATAATCTTTTAATTCATCTCCGATATTAAAGAGGTAACCCGAATGAATAAATAAATTAATATTATTTAATTTTATGTATTCTTTGGTATTGATTTGGTCTTTTTTGCCAATTTTACATAATGTTCTTCGCTGTGGGGATTTCATAAAAATTTGGTAAGCAGACGTACCTTTGTTTTCTGTAAATGCATTTTTAACGGTTTCATAAAAAGATTTATCTTTTCCTAAGTGATATCCAAAACTCATTATTATTATATTATAATAAATTATTATATAAATAAAAACAATTTTTAAGTTTTATATAATTTTAACTCTTTTATTTTGTTGTTCGAAATAATCCGTAATCACTCTTTTTTTTGTCGAAGGTGCAAATACACTATCTAACCCAACATGGTATGTTTTATTGATTTCAACAAGAACTCTTGTATCTAATAATCTTGCAATAATTGTTTGAATATCAAAAAAATATTCCCCATCGGGTATGCCATTTGGTCTGCGATCATTTTGTTCTATATAACAGTAAATAAAATTATGTAATAAGGAGACCCATCCTTCAATTGAATTAGGATACGGATATTTTTTTACTTTATTTAATGTTTCATATATTATTCTTGTTACCTTGTAATCAATAAATTCATTAAATGTTATATCATTCAATGTCAAGTTTCTAATTCCTATTTCTAAATCATTCATTATTTGATCATTCATTATGATATTTAATGATTTTATATTTTTAATCATTTTTTATATAAACTCAAAATACCAACTTATTATAATGAATAATAAATTCTATATTGAAGCAATTCGAAACGAGCGGAAAAAAATGTATCCTGCAATAAATGATTTATATAAATTTTTAATTAAAAATAATATTAGTTTTTTTGGAGTAACACAACTGGATAAACAAAATGATTTTAATAAACCATTTGTTGTAATATCAGAGAAAGATAATAAATTTTTTTTAGATTTTTTTAAATCCTTATATAAAAAGTATTATAAAAAAAGAAATCAAGTATTTTTTTCTTTGCCAGTTAAAAAACGTTATCATTATATTTATATGTTAAATTTACAGCCGGTATTAATTATATATTACAGAAAAAATTTAATCGAATATAATAAAAGAATTAATCTACATTCATTAAAGCATTTATATTATGAATATACATTACCAGTTAATTTTAGTAATTATTGGTCAGACTGGATAAAAGTTGAAGACAAAATATTAAATTTATTTCTAAAGAATAAAAGCAATAAACCCAATATGATTAATAATCATTTTTTATATCTTAATTTAAAAATAAGAGGTTCGATTTTAACAGGAGGAAGGGCATATGATATAATAATGGGAACATCATATTTTGCCAATTCGCATTATGATTTAATAACATCCGATGCACCAGCATTAATAAATCAATTAAATAAACAATATGATATTTTTGATGAAATTAAGGTAGGCTATGATAATAAGATTCCATATTTTTATACACATATTCAGTTGTATTTTAGAGGTCAGTTAATATTTAATATATTTGAGTATTCAAGATTAGTTAATTATATTGAAATAGATGAAGTAATGGTATCAAATTATCATGGAGTATGTTTTCATTTATTACATGAATCATTAAATAATGATTATTATGTAAAAGAGTTATTAAATAAAGTTAAAAAAGATGGAATTGTGGATAATTTTGATATATTTCAAAAAAAATATCCATTAGAATTTGCAAAAATTATGTTAAAGAAACGAAATCAAAAAAAGGTTGTATGAGAGGCGAGTATAAGTGTTATTTATGTTTATAATTCTGTTTATATTTATGTTTATATTTCTGTATATCCATGAATAAATCTATATAAATCTGGTCTATCATCACAGCTGTTATATTGCCCCCACATGTCACAATGCATGAAAAAGGTGGTTATTGGTGTGGTATTTGAATTTCTTTTTGAATAAAAAGAACAACCCATTCCTGCACTTGTAATAGTATAAATTTTCCCTTGTATATTTTTAAATTTATTTTTAATTTCTTTGAGGTCGGATTCATCCAAATCCGATTCCGATTTAACATTATCCGATATATTAGAATTCATTATTCTGCAACATGTATCGCATATATTTGCATGTCCGCACTGCAAAAGAACTTCTACATTATTAGTGTAACAAATAATACATTTGGTATCATAACCAATAATTTTTGTATATGTTGACGGGATCGTCGAATCTTTTCTGCAAATGGGGCATTCAATTTTAATTAAATCGTCGCATACCCCATTTAAAATGATAGGGCAGTCATGGATGGAATGATTACCCCCACAATTTCTAAATGAGCAGTGGTGTGCTATTGTTGTGTGATATTCTTTTCTAATACATCCTTTCATTGTACAATATTTTTGAATAGGTAAAGTGTCTTCGCAATATTGTTCTAATTTTTTGATTAAATTCGAATTTCCACATTCTACTTGTCCATGCCCATATTTTTTACATGTACCACAGGTGTGTCCTGTTGTAACATGTGAATGTTTGTATCTACAACCGTGTACTTTGCAAAAAGCCAGGTTATTTTGCATATTTCCTTTTGATGCCATTATTGATATTATTATAAGTAATATATAATAATATTAAATCATTTTTTATGTAATTATATAAAAAAGTGATTGAAATAAAACAAACATATAGATTATAGATTATAGATTATAAATGTATAAAGTATTATCATTATTTACTGGAATTGGTGGAATGGATATGGGATTTACAAACAATATTATTGTTCAAAATGATTCAATAAAAAACAAGGATAACATAAAAAAAATATATGAGAATAATTTTGTAGAATTAAAGAAAAATAATTTTGAAATAGTATTTCAGAATGACATAATGGAAGGATCAAAGGAAGTATATATGATGAATAATTTACATGACATTTTACATGACATTTATAAAATAGCAAGTATATATGATTTATTACAAGAAGATTATATGTTTCCAGAAACAGACATTGTTATAGGTGGTTTTCCGTGTAAAGATTTTAGTCCATGTGGTAAAAGAAATGGATTTAAGAGTACAAAAACCCATGATATGAAATCAAAAATAGATAATGATTATAGTAATAGCAGAGGTACATTATATAAATGTTTTGTAGAGGTTGTAAAAAGGACGAAGCCAAAAATATTTGTAGCAGAAAATGTATATGGTTTACTAACAATGAAAACCGAACCAATAAAACAGATAATTTCAGAATTTAGTGAAATAGGATATGATGTTAAATATCAATTAATTAATTGCACAGAATATGGAATACCACAAACAAGAAAAAGAGTAATTATAATAGGAATTTCAAATAACATAAAACACAAAGAATTAGAGTCAGAATGGAATAAAATAACAGAAAATATGATCAAATGTAATGTATGTAAATATTTACAACATCTTAAAGAACCAGATAAAACAGAAGATTTATCACAAAAATTATATTCAAAAGCAAAAAAATTAAATAAAGGTCAGGGGCAAAAAGAGATTAATTTAGAGGGATTTGCGCCAACAATAAGAGCAGAACATCATGGTAATATTGAATTTAGGCGTCATGAAAATAGTAAAATAAATAAGAATGAATCGCACTTACCAGAGAGACGTCTTACATTAAGAGAGGTAGGATTGATACAAACATTTCCGCCAAATTATATATTTACAAAGAAAAAAACAATGAAGTCTTATAAATATATTGGAAATGCGGTACCACCGTTATTATCATATTTGATTGCGAAAAAAGTAGAAGAATTATTGCTCAAATATTTTTAATAATTTAATACGTTTTTGAATACAATTAACTTCATTGTCAGCATTATATGTATTATCAATTGGTATTTTTTTGTGAAATGTAGATTTCTCTAATATTTTTTTGAAAAAATCTTTTGAAAGTTCAATTCCTCTTGAATTTCCAGACAAACATTTAAAAACTTGTTTTTTCATAATATTAAATAAATGATGGTATTTGTTTAATATTTCATATTTAACATATAAAATTTCTAATTCATTTTCTCGAATCCAAATAATAAGTAAGTTAGTTGAAAATAAGAATTTTTTAATAAATTTTGATTGTTCTATTTTATTTGAAATCCAAATAATTTTAATACCATTACCAATGTTTTTTTTATTAGATGAATGTTTTATTGATATTTTTTTATTATCTATAATACAATCTTCTTCATATTTATTATCAATCATATATTCAATATCAAATATTGGATTAGTTGTAAAAGATGCAATAATATTTTTTTCTCTCGACGAACCAATTTCTGGTGATAATTTGTTATTTCTTCGACATTCTTTATCCGAAAGTCTATATAAATATATCAATGATTTAATATATTTGTAATTTGTAAAGTGTAGATTTAACTTTTGTTCCATTTTATAAAATAATTAAATTATTTATAATAATATTAAATCATTTTTTATCATGAACTATTGTAAAATATACGAAAGCTGCAACTGCACCAAGTAACTGTGCAATAGTTTGTCCAATGAGTTTGGTAGTGCTCATCTTTTTATTAAGGTACATCATAACATTTACTGCTGGGTTAAAATGACCTCCAGAAACTTTACCACCAAAATAAATCATAGTTGCTAATGCCATGGCAATTGCAATTGGATTACCAGTAACGATAATAACAGATAAAAATACAAATGTTCCAAAAAATTCAACTAAATAACCAATCATATAGTATTATATGATATTTTTAATTTATAATTTGTTGTATGATTACTTTCAAACAACCTCTTCCTCATCGTCATCATCATCCTCGACCTCGTCAGAACTTGACTCGTCTACATCAGATGTATCATTAACTGTGAGGTTTTCTACATTATCACTAATATCTTTAACTTTTTCTTTGAATTTAACATTAAATGCGAATCCATTTGATTTACCGCTATCGGTTTCTTGAAGGAGAATTTGTTTTGACGAAATGCTAATTCCAGTACCTTTATTAATAAACCAAACATTTGGAACAAGAATTTGCTTAATGAAAGAACCCTTTCCTGCAAGTTCTTTAAGTGTACCAAAATTTGATAGGTTAAGCGGAACATTGCTTCCTCTGTAAACTTTTGTATCTGGAACTCCATTAGTATTATATACTTTGGAACGAAGTTGAGATGGATAATCATCCGTCGTTTTCACAAATGGAGCAACCAGTGCCATGACAACCTCGCGTTGTGATTTTGTATATTTTTTACCAAAAATTTCCATTGAATACTCAATACAAAAATCAATAAATTTGAAATACAAATTTCTCCATGCTTCAAACCATTTGGTCACCATATCTTTCTGTTTAAATTTTTCTTCATTCGTTTCAAAATCCTGACAAGCTTGCTCCTGGAAACAAATGCTCCATGGTTTTGTCAAACTATCTGGATCTTGATATGGTGCAGAAATATCCCATGGCAGTCTCAACCAAGGGGTCTCAAATTCTGCTTGTTGTCCATTGTATAGAAGATAACTTCTGAGTTTGTTATCTTTCTTACTCTTTTTAGGAGCAGAAAAAGTTACGTTGTCGACATTAAAGTCGTTTTCTTTTACGATAAGTGGCATGATAATATAATTTAGCAATATCTCTTTAAATAATATATTTTCAATTTTTTTATATAAATAAAGTTTTGTATAAACGAATATCATCTAAAAATTGATTTACATAATAAATATATATATATATAATAGTACAAAATGTTTAACAACGAATACTGTATGTCAATAAAAAACAAACAAGAGTTTATCCAGTGCATATATAAAAGAAAAGATGATTCAGAATTTTGTGGTATCCACAAAAGATCAAAAAATGTAATTAGGATAGACCAAATAAATATTAAAGAAATCAAAGATAATAAAAATTATGATATAATTAGAAAAAATAATGTACCATTTGCATTAACATCGTCTGTATTATTAAAGCGCTCATGCAACTACTATAATATTAATCACAAGGGATTGAGAAAGAATGAAATGTATATCAAATTGATGGCTTACTTAGAACAAATAAAGTTTTACGAAAATAAAGTGCATGATATTATTAAAATTCAAACAATGTGGAGGGTATATCTAATTAGAAGGATGGGTCAGTGTATTAATAATAAAAATCTTTTAGATTTTGAATCATTATATACGGTATCTTTGCCTTATTTCATTTCAGTTAATGAAAATGATAAAAAATATGGTTTTGATATAAGATGCTTGTATAAATTAAAAAAAACATGGAAAAATCCCTATACAGGGGAACGATTTTCAAATAATTCTATTAACAAAATTAATAATCGCATTAATACATTATTAAATAAAGGGGTGCAACTTGTTTTACAAAAAGATAAGTTAACACCAGAGAAAGAGTTTGAATTATGGGTTGAATCTATTTTCGAAAAAATAGATGCATTAGACAATTATACGGAAGCAAAATGGTTTTTTGATTTATCCTTGGCTCAATTAAAAATATTGTATAAAATATGCGAAGATATGTGGAATTATAGATGCCAATTCACACTCGCACAAAAAAAAAATATTGTATCAAATGGTGTTGTATTTTCGCATTCAGTGCAATCAGTACTATGTACATATAATAAAAAATGGCTTCAAAAATTGATTTTAAAAGATTTTGAAAAAATGGTTACAGAAGGTATAAATCAAAGCGAGAAGAAATTGGGCGCAATGATTATTTTAACTGCATTAGTCGAAGTATCTATTGATGCAGCAACCACATATCCGTATTTAGTTCAGGCCGGAAATATTATGTAGCAATTAAGGAGTCACGGTACATAAACGATTCACAAACTTATTATAAAATAAAAGAGTTTTAACTTGTAATTCTGCTGTACTAACGAGTGATCCAATAAGTAAATCTAATTCATTTAATTTTAATAGACCTTTTGCATTTTCATATGCATTTTTAACATTTTTAACATTATTGTTCAAATCAATAATTTTTGAATTAATATCAGATTGCTGAATAGCAGTGCAATTTAGCTTAATTATTTTAGCAGATTGTAAAATCCATTCAACTGCAATTTTTTGTCCACTTTTATTTACCGAACTGTCTCCACCTTTTGCTTGGCCATTATTTGCATTTATTTTATTTATTTTGCTTATTTTTTTTTCGATTTCATCTAATATTGTTCTTGTTTCTTCGATTGTTTTATCCAAAACATTAATTGATTTTAGTAATCTTGATTTAATATTATTGTTGGACATACTATATTATATATTTATATTTAATTTATATACTACATAATATATTCCAAAGTACCAACACCATGTTCAATGGTAAGAATATTGTAATTTGTTGCAAATACATTAATGATGTATTCGTTTGTATCACTGTTAGTAATATTTTTTGGATTTAACAATAATCTTAAATAACGATGATCAATTTTGCTAAAATTATATGTACCAGATGGTTGATGTGCTTCTGGTTTTAAAGCAAATGAATATAAATAAATATGTCTATTAATTGGGACTCTTGTGTGTGCAGCCGCCGGTTGAATCAATCTCCAATATACCGATGACATGTTTTTGTCTTCTTGAAAATAATCATTGCCCTCAATTCTTAAATTTGCAAATAAAACAGTATTGTTATTACCTGGCGTTGAATCTGGTTCTGGAACATTTGAAAAATTAAAAATATTATTCCAATATTCATATGGTGGTGTTACTGGAATACCATTTGCATAATTTTCAATATAAAACATTGCATCTTGTCTTTGAACAGTCCATATAATTTCTTTAATCGGATGATTAAATGGAATACTCATTTCAAATTGGGCTGCCGTAGGAACATTGTTGAAGGTTGTTAAACCAAGATCTTGGTTTTTATTTAGTGTTTCAACTTGCAATTGTTCTATTATATATGTTTGTTTTGTTTTTGCAAACACTTTTCTTTCTGAATCATCGAGGAAATAATATCGGACATACAGGTCTGCACTTAACAAAGGTTTATGGAATTTTGGATAATATCCTGTTATTAAACTTGATGCTTCTTTTAAAGTAACACTAAGAATAACATCTTGTCTTTGTAATGCAATAATTGGCAGAGCGAGGCTTGGTTCTTCTGTAAACCAAAATCTCAATGGAATTAATAATGCCATTTGTCCAGTTTGTAAACTATTATTAAATGTATTATGTTTACCAACGAGTCTATTATAAGTGTTTCTTTTATCTTCCGGGACTGCTAATTCACTCCATATTTCCAACCATAACCCATATCTTTTATCGATAATATTATCTCCAATTTTAATTTCGTATTCTCTTATAATAGCATGCCCAATACCATTAATCCAACTAACAGGTCTTTCTGTATTTGTATTTAGTTCACTTAGGTCTGGTAGTTGAATTGATAATGTAAGAGACGAAATAAGATCACCGATTTTATTTAATTTACAATAAATTTTTTTACCAAAGTCAATTTGACCACTCCAGTAATTTTTAATGTCTTGATATGTAAAATTTGTATGCCTTCTATAAACCGAAACAAAATATGACATTTGTGGACACCCAGTCAAAACTTTATTTTGTTCACCGACAGCTGCTAATTGTAATACAGCGCCTCTGACCATTTATATATATATGAATAATATTTAAATGTTTCTTTTTATATATACAGTATATCATGTCGGGCGGAACAATACCAAGTATTAGATATTTGGATTCATATGATCATTTTACTTACGATGCGGTTACTATTTCAAAAATGTTTGATTTTGTTTTAATAAGAGGCCAAAAAGGTATTGTAAATGCAAGAACAGCAGATTTAATTGTAGAAGGTGGGTCAATTTTTAACCAAGGTTTAAAATTAGCACAAGCAAAAATAGGGGGGACAGATTTAGTACATATTGGTCAAAGTGATTGGGCAATTGATAAAAAATATGCAAGGGAGTTTGCTGGAACATTATCATATAATGTAAATGGTGGTCCAAGTGATGAGGATCAACTATTAGTTGTAAATAAACATGGATATACAATTGATTTATTGCATTCGTCTGATAGTGGAACGTTTGAAGGACCAATAAATATGAATGGATATTGCATTTATAATGTTGGATGTATTGAGATGGATACACTAATACCATCAGATATTGGACCAAGTGATTTAGATAGTGATGCAGGCAGGATTGTAAATTTACATGATCCAATAAATCAAATGGATGCAGTTAATAAGCAATATGTTGATGCACTTACATCGGATGTTGAAAATAAATATGTAAAAAAGGCAGGTGATACAATGACAGGGGATTTAATATATTCAAATAATTCTGGAATAATTATAAATGGTGGGGGGCGTTTGGTGACGACAGATATAAATTTTATAAGTAATAATGATACATATGATATCATTGACGCCGATTATAAATTTTTGAATGGAATATTTGATATACGAAATACGACAATAAAAGTAAAAAACGGGTCCAAATTTGATTCAACCAATACATTTTTTACAAGTACAGATGATACATATAGTATTACAAATGGAACATATGGGATTACAAATGGCAATTATACGATTACAAATGGAACATATGGGATTACGAATGGCAATTACACGATTACGAATGGTAATTACATGATTACCAATAGTAATTACACAATCACAAATGGCACACATGGGATTACAAATAGTAATTACATGATTACCAATGGATCATATATAACAACCAGTACGACTTTCACTTTTAATAATTCAACGATTGATTATGGTTCTTTATCTACTGGTGAATCAAGTGATGGAACAATTGTAAAAAATTTACGGTATCCACAACATTTTGCAGATTCCGCAAATAAGAAATATGTTGATGTGCAAGTTGCAACTATTAGCGGTGGACTAGGAGCGGGCTTGCAGGTCGGTGTTATAATGATGTGGCCATCAAATGACCCTCCTAAAAAAGAGGTTACAGCAGAAAATGCCAATACGGGGGCGATTGAAGGATCTTATTATTGGTTGCCATGCAATGGTTCTACAAATGTATATAAAGCTGCCGATTACCCCGCTCTTGCCCAAGTTCTAGAAATCTCGGGGGGGTTTTTAAAAATGCCCCAATTGAATAACAGAATGCCAATTGGGTATAATTCATACCCTGTTTCGGGGGCTGATACATTGACGATGAATGGGCCATCTGGTGGCGGAATTCCATCAAATGTTGAAACGGCCACAGAACAAAATATACCAATAACAAAAGATAATTTACCAGAAATAAAAATAGATGTAACAATGTCGGGTAGTATAAATGTTGATACTGATACAAGTGGGCTTTATGTAGATATAGAGGAAAAAAATATCATAGGCGATGCAACAATAACAGGAAGTGGTAATGTAATTTTACATGATGCTGATCACAAACATCGTCTTAAATATAAAGGGCATGGTTATGGTACAACATCAGCAGATTCTATGGTCGATAATGGGACGACATCGTCTATTGACACGGAAACCCCAACTAATTGGAACCCCAAGGTGTATGCAAGTGAAATTGCAAGCAAATTAACAATAGGTAACGGAACTCTTAAATCAGCAGCCCAATCAGGTGTATCAGTAAAAGGAACTGCGCCAAGTGTGGTAGATATGACTGGGGTATCATGGAAAACCGAAGATTTGGGAAGTGATTCTAAATTGGTTATTGCAGGTAAGACAACTGATTTTAGTGCGCAAATTCCAGTCATAGTTATGAATTTTATTATTTTTGCAAGTGCACTGCCAACAACTACATCATAAATAAAATATCAATAATTATTATAAATGGATAGATTTTTAGAAAAACTAATCAATGAAATAATAATATTTAAAACATCCTGCAAAGCACAAATAATTCAGGCGTCTAATTCACCAGAACCATTATCATCCATGAGATCATTAAGAAGTTGCTATGAAACAAGTGAAACATGTGATTTAGTATTATTGTTTGTTGCAAATAGGTCACCAAATATAAAAAGTTGTTTGACATTTTTTAATCATGTTGTTAAAAGATGTTATAAAGAGTGTATTGCTTTAAAAAATGATAAATATTGTAAAAAAACAGCATTAAATTGTGCAAAGGAAAGTAAAAAGGTGTTGATATTAATAAAAGAATTCAAGGAAAAATTAGCGTAAATAACTTAAATTATTAGATACAAAATTAGAAAATACAGGAAATAATATACATAAAATAATAATAAAATTATAAGGGCTTGTTACCATGTTTTTAATACCCTTGTTTAAATATTCAGATAAAGTTATTTTATCTTTCGCAAGATGGTTAAGATAAATATTCAGAAATAATACACCGATCATTAAAATAACGTAAATAATTGTTAATAATAATAATTTAACATTACCAAATAACGACTTAAATACTTGTTTATTTGATTCTGGGTCAATACAATACCATTGTGATTCATAAAATATGATTATTAATAAAATTAGTGGCAATACAATATGCCCCATTATTTTTTTACCCGCACCTGACATCGGACTTGCTGAAAGTTCGTTGATATCATCACATAATCCTTCATTTGTTAATTGGAATGTAAAAAATATAATTCCTAGCGTAAACAGGGCTGAACCAACCATCAAACTAATGAATAAATTTGTTTTAAAAACTTTGATAAAAACAATGGTTAATAAAATAATTGCAATATTAATAAAATATAATGAATTAATTAACTTGTCGCCAAAATTAACATGTTCATAAAGTGAGTAAAAGATAGAACCAGTTATAAAAATTGTTCTAAAAAGAGTAACAAGTGGTGCAAACACCAATCTAAACTTTTTATTTATTCCAATAAGCGAAATAGCTGCTTCCATAATTGCATAAATTTTTAAAATATTGTAAATTGTTAAATCAAATGAACCGGTATTATTCGCATTTACAGCAGAATATCGTTGAGATAAAAGAAAGATCCCTGCAATGCTAAATATTTTTAATCCGTGTTGTAAATAAGAATTGTCTTTTATAAATTGTGTAATAATAATTCCAGTTAAAAATAATGATAAACTTAAAAGATAGTTTTCCATATTTTGTTCTGATGCAGAAAATGTATAATATATTCCGCCAGTGGACAATAGCAATGAAATCATTGATAAACTTATAAGTTTGGTATTCATCCTAATAATAATTAAATAGATTTAAATTTGTTCAATAAAATGACAAATTGATTTTTTTATATCATTGAATTTATCTATGTCATTTTTAAAATCTTTATTGCAGTCAATAACTAATACTTTATCTGATGTTTTTAGTAGCCATTTATCGTGTAGGTCTGAAATTTGCTCAAGATATTCTAGGGAAATTTGCATTTCATCATTTCTGTTTCTTAAAACAAGTCGGTTATATGAAACATCCGAAGATGCTCTCAAATAAATATAACCATCTGGTTTAGTCTTGTATCCTGCTTTTTTATAGATATTTAAAATCCAATCAAACCAAGATGTATACATGTTCCACTCTAAAAGATTCATTGTTTTGTTATGGTAACAATTTTTAGCAAATACCATGCGGTCAGTGTAAACAGAACGCTCCACATATCTGATTAAAGATGACTGGGGTTTTGTCATTGCATTGAGCCTTGTTTTAAAAGCAAAACTCTGCATTGAATATGCCCATCTTTTCATATCAGAATAAAATGTTTCAAGTAAATTTTTACCATCACTATTATATGTTGATTGCCATACATCAACTGGTTCATAAATTACCTCGCACCCATATTTTTCCAACATCTTTAAAAGGGTTGTTTTACCTGTGCCAATGTTTCCTTCTACAATAATTAATTTTTGTCTTAAAATATCCTTGTTTAAAAAATTAACAATATACACAAAAATACACACTGTCATTGTTAATACTAATGTGTATGCAATTGGGTTATACGCTGTTACAATATTATTAAAATTACTCATATTATATTTATATTAAATCCACGTGATAGTATTTATAAAATCATTTTTTTTGTTATAAGTATATCCGATTAAAGATATTATATGAATTCGAAAAAATATTATATTATATTATATGATTTCGAATAATAATTATATGAATTTAAATAATTATTATATATATATATATATATTCAATATTATTCACCAAGAGGTGTCCTTGCCCTAACTCATAAGTTTTTATTTATTTTTCGAAAAAAATAATTAAACCCCCAAAGGCAATGATGGTCATGTGGGTGTCGGAGGACTAATGATTATATTATATCTTCAATATATTATTGTTAATAATAAAGTATTAGTATAAAATATTAAAATCAATTTTTATTTTTCTTATTTCTATATCTGATAATGGATGCAGTAGTATAGATTAATCCATCTAACATTTCTTCTAATGCCATTAATTCCCAATCATTTTCAGTTGTTCCAAAATTTCGCGTGTCTTCATCCACTCTTATACCATGTCCATAACGTTCTTTACCTAGTGCAAGGCGTCCTTGTAAAAGTTCGAGAATTTCATTATTGTTATCACCATAGTCTTTACTATCTTTACTATCTTTATTATCTTTACGGTTTTTTGTATACATAACCTTTTTGTTAAATAATAATTTATTTAATTCTTCCATATGTATAATATTAAATCTGCTCTTTTAAGTATAAAAATATTCCGAGTATAAAAACTGATTATTATTAATTCGATACAATAATAATATTAAATAAATGAAAAAATCATATAAGGAAAATTATTTAACGCTTATCAGTTGTAATAAGCATTTTAAACCGAAATTTTTTGGCGCGACACCATTTTTTGTTCAATATACTGAACGGGATGTAATAATGGAATATATACAAAATAATGCATATTCATTGAAATTTCCATTATCGGGAATTCACTATATATCATTGGTTATTTTTTCAAAATCATATGAATATTACAAAACACTACATAAATATATAAAATGTGGTACATCTGAGTGCAAAAAAGTGATAGATATTCAATTTGAAATAGATGAATCAATGATTAAAAATGATAGAATTGAAAAGTTATTTGAATACGGAACAATATCATTTTATATCAGAAAAATGAAAGATTTTTTAATAGTATCCCATCCACGCATTACAATCAATAAGGATTATTTGGAGGAAAAAATCTAATATCTTAGTATATGATACATTATTTATGCATTGTTGGAATATTGATTATAATTGGAATATCTATATTTGTTTATAATCGCAATCTTCAAGAAAATTTCTTATTTGAAGGTTCGAAAAATACAACAGATCCATTGAATGACAATCAAAAAAAAGCAATCCAAAAAATTATAAAAGAACAATTACAAGATGGATTTAACAATATTCCGATTGTACCAGGTAAACAAGGTGTTAAGGGTGATAATGGGGTACGAGGTCCACAAGGTGCATCTGGCGGAATATATATTGGTAAGGGTAAATTAGTATCAGCCCAATATCCTGAGAAGGTAATAGATAGAATGTATGGAATGGGTAAAAGTAGCAGAGCATATATGGGTTCATGGACATTTGCACCAAATCAAATGTGGACTATGATGTCTGAATCAGGTGTCATAAAGAATCATTATGATATGAAACAATGTTTAAAATTTAGTGGACCTGAAGTATATATGGGAAATTGTAAAAATGGACAATCAAATCAATGGAGATATCATGAACAGGATATGACAATAAGACCATCATCAAATCAACAAAAATGTTTGAGTATAGGAAATGATGTTAAACCAGATAAGTTTAGTTATGCAATTGGCAAAAATAAACAGCGAGAGAAATTAGAAGAAGATAAAAAATTAATGATATTACGTTTAGACCCATGTACACAGAGCCCGCAATTTAATCAAAAATGGATGTTTCAAAATTAATATCATCAAAGTTTTCTGTTATTTTATTTATCTGATATAAATGCTTTTCAAAACAAATTCGTTATAAAAATTAGAATATATTTGTCATTTCGTATTTATATGTAAAATATAATTGCTTTATTTTTTGTTAAATCCCCCTTTTGGTGGAATTTGTTGACTTTTCGTACCTGTTCGTCATGGTTTTATTCGTTTTTTAGGACCATATTCTGCTTGTTTTTTCGGTATAAAAACTTTTTTAACATGTTTAACATGTTTAAAATTAACGGTATTTGTGGATTTTCCAAATAAATCTTCATTTGTAACTTTGCGATATATGCGCATTTGATTATATAATTATATTATAAATAGTCTATAAATAGTCTATAAATAGTATGTTTATGATTTGTATCGAACCAAGTTTAATATATTTTAAAAAATTATTTATTATTATTAAATGAAAATAAGTATTGTATTTATGGTGAAAGATTCAGAAAAATATTGTTATTTTTTTGGTAAGTTAATAAATATATTGGAAGAACAATATGCATATGATTTTGAATATTTTGTTTATGAAAATGATTCTAGTGATTTAACAAAAACTTGTTTACATAATTTTATGAAAAATAGAAAGGGTATGTTAATAACTGAGAACACATACAATCCATGCAATAAAGATAACAAAAAAAATAATATGGAAGGTATTTTAAAATCAAGAGGTATTCATATGTGTCGTTTGCGAAATAAATTAAAAAAATATCATGGTATTCTTTATTCTGATTACACATTATTAATAGATTCCGATGTAATATTTCATGAGAAAACTTTAAAAAAAATGTTAGACGTATTTAAATATAATTCAAATATTGCAATGGTAACGCCATATTGTATATGTTATAAAATGTTTTTATTGTACAATGACGACCACCACTATTATGATAGTTTTGCTGTTCAGACAAATGGAAAACGAGTAACATGGAAAAATAATGATAATACATGTATGTTTAGTCAATGTGAACGTTGTATAAATTATCGCAAAGCATTAAACATCAATATAGATGATGCCGATTTATTTAAAATGGATTTAGAATCAGAATCAGATTTAGAATATGTAGATTCTGCATTTGGTGGATTTTGTTTGATTAAAACGGATGTTTATAATAAAATTGAGTGGGGTGAAACTATATGCGAACATCATAGTTTTTGCGATAATGTAAAACAATTTGGAGAAATAGTTATAGCAAAAAAAATCAAAACATTCACAACCGTACCCGAACATAGTAATTTAAAAGAATTTTTGAATATGGTTTCGATATTAAAAAGATATTACTAATTATATAAAATGTCAAAAACAGATCTAGAAAATCCAATCATTTTAAAAAAAGACAATTATACCGAATCATATTGTTGTGGAAATTGCAAATATTATTCAATAGATGATTTTGATACTATTTATAATTTAATAATTAGTTTACCAGAATTGACAGATAATGATAAAAATATAATTTTAACAAGGTTTAAAAGAATATCCACATTTGTTTCTCGTAATTACAAATCGATATATAATTATTACAATATATCAAAAATATTTATAATTACAGCTGGAATTATAACCCCAGCATTGATGTCGATTAGTGGAACAACTGTTAATACATCAAATAACATAGGATTTAATTCAGCATTGTTTATATTTATTTGGATTTTACAATTATTTATATCAATTATAAATTCTTATATTAATTTTTATAAATGGGATAAAAAATTTTTTTTGTATATGGGTTATAAGAATAAAATTGAACAAGAAATTTGGTTATATTTAGAATTATCATCAAGATATGGTAAAATAAATAATAAAAATAGAATGGAGAATGACACAAAGACGGTATCACATGCAACAAAATTAAAATTATTTTTAAATAGAATTGAATATTTATATAAAAAATTGAGGGAATCCGAATATGAAATAGAAATAACAGACGAAGACAATAAACAAGATGAAAGTAAAAAAATAGATAAAGATTTTTCGCCAAGTTTTTTGAAAAGTACAAATTTAATGTATACCATACCAACATCACCACAAATACCACCACAAGTACCACCACAAACACCACCACAAACACCACCACAAACACCACCACTTTCAATAAAAACACAACTACGTGGGGTTCAGAAAAACAATATAGGAATGACACTTATACCAGCTAAATCAAATTGGAACATACTTATGTTAAAGGCATTTAGATATATTGAAAATATTTTTATATTATCTAATATAATTGAAAATAATAAAAACGAATCAGATAGGATACTTAATATGGAGGATGATAGATATAAAGTTGAATGTCGAAAAAATGTAGATGCTTTTTTTAAATTGTCCTCGTATTTGATTGAATTTAAAGAAACTTATGAAGAAAAATATAATCAAATGATAAATAGCAGATGGGGTGAAATTATAAAACAATACCCGGAATATGAAGAACAAGAAAAATATAATAAATTATTTTGTGAATATATGATGGTGGAAGAAATTCCTATTTATTGTGTAGCGGAAACAAGCATATGATAAATTAATAACGACGGAAGAAATGGTTCTAATGTTTTTTTTTCAATTTCATATTCTTTAATTCTATCTTTAATAGTTTTATTGGTGATAGGAAGATCTTTATCAATTTTATATAAAGATACATCAATATTTGTATCAATCAAGCCGAGTAATTCTTGTATGTCACAAAATTTTTCAGTTGATAACTGCTTTTGTTCATTGTGTAAAAGTGATAAATCATTTTTAAGAATATTTAATTTTTCAATGATATTGTTGATATTATTAGCGAGTATTTTATTAGAATTCATTATTGGTAATGGATAAAATATTATTGTAATAAAAACGACGATATAAAGATAATTCTATATTATAATAAATTATGGAAATTAATAATGAAACAATATATAAATTGTTGTTGGAATTGAATGACAAAGTTGATAAATTAAATAATAAATTTAATAACACTATTTTTAAAAACAGAGATTATAAAATATTAATAAGAAATAACGATGATTATTTTAAGTATTTGAATGAAAAAAAAATTAGAAAATTATTAGAATCAAGAGGCCCGATGGCAGAATTCAAATTTTTTAAAATATTATTCCCTAAAAAATTGGATATACCGTTCAGAATTGTAGGTAATAAAATGTTTTGTTATTATGATGGTCAAAATTGGAAGGATGATGTGGCGAATGAAACAATGATAAAAATATTTTTAGGAAATGTTAAAAGGGTATATATGAAACTCAATACATGTGATTATTATTCAGAAATACCACAAAAATTTATAGACAATCAAAAACATATATTTAATTTGACGAAAGACTTAAAATTTAAAAAACTTGTGTCATTAATTTACAAAGAATACAAAACAGATGTAAAATAGAATAAAAATGGAAATAAATTATCTTAAAAATAATTTAATAAAATAATATAATGTATTTTATTAAACATAGACCCAAATCTGCTGATGAACTGGTATATAATAAGAAAATTTACAAGATGGTTTATGAAATAGGAATAATAAATAATTTGTTATTATATGGCTATCCTGGTTCTGGGAAATTAACAATATGTAAAATTTTTTTGCGAGAATATTTTGGCGATGACACATTAAACATGAAAGAGGGAATTTATAATATTGATAAAAAAAAAAGTTTAAAATTTAATTATTCACCATATCATTTTGAGTTTGATGTTTGTAATTATTTAAATAAGGATAAAATATTTGTATCAAAACTGGTTAAAAATTTATCATCGACAAAAAACATATTAACGAATAATTACAAAGTTCTGGTTATCAAGAATGCTGATAAACTAAGCTATAATACGCAGGCGATGTTAAGAAGGATAATAGAAAAAAGCAAATCTAAATTTATTTTTATAACATCAAGATATTGTTCTATTATTGAACCATTAAGAAGTAGATTTATGTCTGTTAGAATACCAGTGGCAAAAGACAATTGTATAGATACTATATTAAAAAATATATCAAAAAAGGAAGGAATCAAATTATCAAAAAGAAATTTAACAATAATAAAAAAAAAAAGTAGAAATTTGAAAGAGCTAATTACATTATTGGAGATGTGTTATATAAAAAAAAAATTTAAGAATACTAATTTTGAATATATTAAAAAAAGTAAAAAATTAATTAAAATGTTACCGGAATTAAATATTAATAATTATCGTAAATTCAAGGAATATATATATGATATGTACGTAGATGGGTGTTCTGTCGGAATTGATTTCAGAAAATATATTAAAGTAATTTTAAATGAATTTTTATTAATATTAAATAACGAACAAAAAATAAAAATAATAAATTTAGCAAGTAAGTGTGAGATGAATATATTCAAGGGAAATAAACCACCGATTCATTTTGAAAAATTTTTAATAAATATATATTCATTAATTTTGGATACAAAAATAATAAAAGAAATCGGATAGTATTCAAATATTTTATATGTATAATGTAAATGGAAAAAACGCTGATAGTTAAAGAACAAAATGAATGTGTAATATGTTTACACCAATGTGATAATATAAGTGAAATGTTTTTAGAAAAGAATTGTAAATGTAAATATTATCTTCATAAAGAATGCTTGGTGAATTGGATAAATATGCACGAAGTAAACAATTGTTTAATGTGTGAAGAAGAAGTCGTGCTCAAAGAATCAAATTATACAAAATGCGGGCGTGTAATTTGTTTACCAAGAAATCAAGTAGTTATAAAATATACTATATATAAAATTTTATTAGTACTTGGATGTTGTTTTATGGCGTATTTATTTGTAGAGTTTGTCTTTTTATATATCTGCAAAACATAAAATATATGCAAAGTAATAAAAAGACTTAAAAGTTAGCATATAGAGATATATAGTATGGACTATTACAAAGTTCTTGGTTTAGAAAAAGGAGCATCGAATGATGAAATTAAAAAAGCATATAGAAAAAAAGCAATGCAATTACACCCAGACAGAAATATTGATAATAAAACTGCTGAATTTGAATTTAAAGAATTGGTAAGTGCATATAGAGTATTATCGGATTCAAAATTAAAAAAACAATATGATTTGGGAATATTTTCTGAAACAGAAGATTTAGATGATGTATATTCTAATATGTTTAGTGCAATGGGGAATATGGAAAATATTTATGGAATGTTTAATGAAATGATGAATGATTATTCATTTAATGTTAATACAAAATATGGTGTTAATTTTAAAATGTACAAAGATAGTGATTGCAAAAATAAAAAAATTCAAAAAGGGAATGATATCAAATATAATATTAATGTTAATTTAGAAGATATTTATAATTGTGTTACTAAACCATTAAAGATTGGAAGAATGAAAAATTTAAATAATATTTATCAAAAAGATTTAAAAGAGTTTGATTTGAATTTACATAAGAGAGAAATTTTTTTTTATAAAGAGGGAAATGAAATTAAAAATGAAAAATGCATTCCGGGAGATATTATTATAAAATTATTTGATAAACCAGATTCTAATTTTAAAAGAATTAATATTAATGATTTAATTTATACCAAAACTATATCACCGATTGATATATATCAAGACAAAAAATATGAAATAGAAATATTAGATAGAACTATTTTAACTATAAATATTAAAAGAAATACATTATTAGAATCAAGGTTAATTGAGATCGAAGATAAAGGATTACCGAATATAGATTTCGCTAAACCAGAATCCGATTTAGAAATTAAGATACCTCGTGGCAAATTATATATTTATTTTAATATTGTATTTAGAACACTTGATTATAAACAATTGCAAAGATTGGAAAAAGTTTATAATGAAAAGATTGACATGGTTAAAACAGTTAAGTATAACAGTGATTTTAATATTGTTAATCTTAATGACATTATATTATGATATGATTTGTAAAAGTGAACAATCAATAAAATCACAATATATAATATATGAACAGGTTGTATAAAAATCTGAATGATATTACTTCAAAACACAGTATTATAAAAACAAAATTACCATTAGATACAAATACATTAGATACACCATATATTTCTGATAAAATATTATCAAACATAGACTGGGAATATGATACATTTATAATAAGTTATAATAAGAAGAGGCAAATAACTATTCATACAAATAGTAAACTAAGTAAAAAGTTAATTAAAAATATGATAAAAATAAAAAAATTTATGAAAAATGATAAAATATTATATATAAATTTATTTTTAACTAATGATATTAAGCAATTGGATTATAGTAAAAATGAAATAGGACCTCACGAGGTTAATAGCGGATGTACAACGCATTTTTTACACCGATGAAGATTTAAAATGAACGTTTTTTATTATATCTAATATTATAATAAAATGCCAAAACATCATAGCGAAGATTATAAAATTAGTGCTGTAAAACATTATTTGAATAAAACAAAAAATCTAACTAAAACGTGTGAAGAATTTGATTGTTCAAGAATTAGTTTGAAAAGATGGGTAAATAAATATGAAAAAGATAAATCCATAAAACGATATAGTAGAAAGGACCTATCTTATAAGATTACAAAAGAACAGGTTAAATATGCTATTACTTTATTGAAAAAGAACCAACAAATTACTATGACCGAATTGGTTAAATTGGTTAAGAAAAAATATAAAGATTTTGATATTACATCACAACATTTAGGTAAGGTTTTGAAGGATAATAATAAAACAAGAAAGCGAACCAGGCACGAACATTTTCCAATAACAAAATATAAAAAACCAATCAATAAAAAAGAAGAACTAACTAAATTTTATAAAGAAGTAAGTAAATATAAATTAAATAAGATTATCAGTTTAGATGAAACTTCTATTAGTCCTGCTATGATTGCTGAATATAGCAGATGCGAATCGGGTAAAAGATGCGTTATTAAAACCGATGATAGTTTTTTCTTTCGTAAATTTACATTGTTGGTTGCTATTAAAAATTCTAAATGTATTGGTTGGATTTTATATGAAAAAGGCGGTATGACAAAAGAAAGATTAGTTGAATTTATGGATAAGTTCATATTTAGAAAATATAAAAAACATCTCATTATTTTAGACAATGCTGGAAGTCACAGAAATAATTTTGTAAAAGATGCGATTACAAATAGCGGTAATAATTATCTTTTTAGTATTCCTTATACACCGAAAACAAACGCCATAGAAAATTTATTTAA
>Ga0114934_10000380_pt1 | contig 27691 bp, 4 predicted proteins | sample 4SBtaG_2_FD_99695 | JGI IMG/M metagenome (GOLD analysis project Ga0114934, IMG submission 99695) | Deep subsurface microbial communities from Kolumbo volcano to uncover new lineages of life (NeLLi) - 4SBTROV10_white metaG | ecosystem: Environmental > Aquatic > Marine > Volcanic ...
ATCCTTTAAACGGATAGCTCGGCTTTTCTAATATTTGCCCATTAACAAAAATCGGCAAAAGCAGAAATATGTATATTAACTTTCTCATAATGCTTTTGTTGTTACTATGTAATACCAATCCGTACCATCACTCTCAATAATATAAAGTAATCCTGAACCGTCGCTATCTTTTACTGTTACTTTATACCCAGCCCCCGCTGTTGCTGCTGAGCCTAAAATGGCATTAATCTCTGCTGCTGTGGGTGCTCCGTCTGTTAATGACCCTGTGGGCTGTGTTTGGTAAAAGTATTGCGTTTTTAACTTACTATTAATAACTAATGAATCATTAGCAAAATCACCATAAATAAGAGGGGTTGCAGTGCTTGAATTATCTATATAGAGTTTATTAGACCCTGATTCATTCAATCCTGCCTGATAACCTATCATAACATTATAACTTCCCATTCTATATCCTGCGCTAGTCCCAATTGCTACATTGTTATATACAGATGTAGCAAGTGCTCCTGCCGACTTTCCAATCATTACATTATCATGTCCATTAGTAATGGAACTTCCTGCGATATAACCAATTGCAATATTATAATAACCATTATTCTGCGATGTTAAAGCTTGATACCCAATAGCTATATCTCCACCAGCAGTAGGATGAGGCATTCCCATAGCATCATAACCTATTGAAACATTCTTTACTCCGTTAAAATTCATTAATGTAACATCGTCTGCAACATCATATATTTCGAAGGTTTTGGTATTTATTTTTAGCGAATTTTTCCCATCTATAATTCCTCTCATAAGCGTATGTGAAGGGATAGAATCATTTGCAAGAACAAAGAGATTATTAACAGTATCTGCTATTGCCGCACCGCTCATGTTTCCGATTAATATGCACGAATCCTGAGTAGTCGTATAACCTAAATTTCTATACCCAGACTTGTAACCAATAGCAACATTACAATTGGGAGTTGTTTCTGCAAATGCCCATGAACCGAGAACCACATTTTTATTTCCACCTGTTGAATCATATTCTACAGACTGATTTCCGATATACACATTATCTGAATTATTAACTGAAAATCTACCTGCATACATTCCTATTACAACATTGTTCAATGAAGTGCCCCTTTTAAGTCCCATATCTGCTTCATGTCCTAAATCAACCGTATATCTAATTGTATCCCGATGTCCACCTGCGGCATAACCTGCTAAAACTGTTCGGTCTAATACCTGTGCATCTCTTGCAGCGGCATAACCTATTCCTGTGAAATAATTAACCGTTGTGGCAGAATCGGCAACGGCAAATCCGAAACCTGTGCTTGCTGTCGTAATATCAACTGTTTGAGCAGCTAATGCTCCATAAAATGTCGAATACATACTTGTATTGTTTTTCAAACAGTTATATCCTGTTGCCGTTACATATCTCGTATTAGCAGCATTATTTGCATTATTCCCTAAGATAACATCGCCAAATTCTGTTGTAATATTTGTCCCTGCGTTTTTCCCGATTATTAAATTATTATGTGCATCTCCAAAGCTAATTCTATTATCATAAATATAGTCATCATTTATTTTCATATCTCCATTTACTTCTAATGGTTCAGATGGTGTTGCCGTTCCTATGCCTACACTATCAGTAATAATTTTAGGGTATATATGCCCTTCTGTTCTTTTCCATAGTGTAGTGTCTTTAAAATCAAATTTAAAAAGATGCCCTAAATCATACCAATACCTAAGTGTCGTTCCTGAACTTAATACGGTATCAGAAATATACATTTCCTTTAATGAGGTAACATAAAATAATGTGTTAGCAGGAAATGCCTTTGGTAATACAGAAGTATTCGTGTCTGGCATATCAAACCAAATAGAATAATTCTGTGAATAACCTATAAAACTAAATATTATTAATAATAATATAACAACTATTTTTCTCATAATTAAAATTATTTTTATCCAATACCAACAAATGTTAAATTATCTCCATCTTGAACATTATACCCAATAATGGTTATGTCTTGTCCAGAATGAGTATGATTAAAGTCTAAGAAGTTATTGTTAGCAAAAACAATAAAATTATCAACTTTAAATGATGTTAATGGGACAGTATATGTTTGTTGTCCTGTGACTCCTGTTATTGTATATTTACCTATTGAGGGAGCTGAATGATATAATGGCCCCATTATTTTATCTATTATTAATGGCATAGTTATTTCTTTTTTTAATATTACTAAATTTTCATTTCTCATTCAACCAATCATCTAATAAACCATCAGGTTTTGCTAATGGTTCATAGATGTCTTTCCCTGTTCTCCACAGCCCAGAAATCCTCATCACTTTATCAAAGGCATGAGCAGCATCATATTGATTATCAAAAATCCACCCAAATAAAGCATATATAGTATTTATTGTTGTATTATATAATATACTTGCTGTTGCAAAGGCAGAACTTCTATTGTCAAGGAACATCGTTACTGTAGCATAAGGTATTAGTTGATCTCCTAATACATTTTTCAATGCTGACTTAGTATCTTTCCCTGCCTGTGTCGTGGTGTACCAACATCCTGGTTTTCTATTCCCATTCTTATCTCTTTCACATGAACTATTAAGAAGTTCTAATAAACCTCCTATAGTCGCTGCAATAAGAAGATGTGTTGTTAAGATAGCTACATTTTGTCTTTCTTTATCTGTTATAACTCCTTTAAACTCTTTCCATTGATATTCTTTTGCTTTCCTTGCTATGGAAATAAGACTTTGTATAATCCCTTCATTAGTCATATCATAAAGCTCATAGCTAATATTCCCTTCTTCATCAACAATTCTTTTCCACCCCTGATATGTCTGTGAATGGACATCTTTCTCTGTCCAATAAAGTGATTTCTTAGCCAATATCCATGACTTAAACTTCATCAATTGCTGCATCAAATCATTCCTAAATGCTATCACACGACCTTCTTTTCCAAAAAAACCAATCATCTTACTTAATATACCAACAATATTATTTATATCTACACTAACATAAGCTCTTCTTAACTTACCTAACTCACCTGTATAATTTCCATTCTCATCTTTTATTCTTTCAATACCATCTCTAGACTCATCCCACATCTTTTTCTTAATAGCATCTAATAATGGTTTATTAATAAAATTTCCATCTTCATCATAAAAACGTCTATCTTTTGTCTCATCATATCTTAACTCTTCATTTTCATCCAAATAATGGCCATAAAAAGAACCATCGTGTAACATACTTGCTATAATAGCTTGCTTTCTCATCCTATTACCTACTGCCTCTTGTCCTTTAAATCCAAGAGCTTGTAATCCCGAACTCATACTTTCAATATATCGTGTACTGCCAAATACTTTAGCATCAGAATATAAAAAAGCATATTCTTCCATTATCTTATCTAATAATTTTTTTTCTTCTGCTGTACCAAAAACTATCATATTACCGGCTTTTTTCCATTCATTGAAACCAAAATATCCGGGGATATTTGTTTTACCACTATAAACATGTTTGTAGAAAAAGTTAGACATTAAATAAACATTACCACTAATAAACATAGTAGCACTATCCATCAACACTTGTTTAGCACTAATAAGAACAGTATTTGTAACCATTCTACTTAATTTTGCTAATGTTTGGTCTCTTCCTATATTACCTATTACTTTTTCTTGTATATTGGCTCTAATGGCTTCTATGGTATTCCTAATAGTATCTTCATCTCCAAAAATATCAGGCATTGCTTTAAGCATGCTAATTAAATGATTAGTTACAGAGATAGTATCTGAATGATAATGTTTCTCTAATGACTTAACATATGTTTTTGTTAATACATATTCTAAATTTAATTCAACATCTTCAAACTTTTTCTCATCTTTTATCTTGTCTGCCTGATCACTTATTCCTAACAAACTTCTTTTATTTTTATAATTGGAAAATAAAAATGAACCTAATATAAACTCTGTTGATGTATCTGATGCAGAAGCTTTATATCCTGACCCTTTTACAGGTTCCTGTGCAGACAACTTCCACTCATCAGTAAATTCATCTACCTTATTAATACTAAATCTATTACTTGACTGCCTTGACTTTCTTATTATAGGCATATAATATTCTATATTCTCATCATCCTTTTTCATCTTAGCAAACCTTTCTTCTCCTACCTCATTAATAAAAGATTTTCTCATATATTCTTTCCAGAAAAGAACAAATTCTCTCTCTACCCCCCGTAACTCATCTTCATGCTTTAAAGTATATAATGTCTTTACATCTTTAATGTTATTAGTGTTCCTAAACATATTTCCAAAAAGATCCAATAGTGAAGGACTAACACTTGTAGAAGCCTTACTATATCCTTTTTCTGCCATGAGTTTTTTTATTATATCTCTTAGCTTATCATGGAAACTATAATAATCACGTGTTATATATTCATCATTCATACGTATTAACTTATCAATCTGCTGTCTAAAATATATTGGCACCTCTCTTTCATTAGATAAGTTCTCATCAATCCATTTTACCCATGACTTCTCTGTTAAATTTAAAGTAAAGGCACTAATACCACGTATGCTAACTAATAACTTATGAAATAAGAATTTTATGTAATTCAAATCATCTTCATTAAACTTTTTATTTTTATATAATTTATAGGATACATTCTCAAAATTCTTATATATAGCATCCATCTGTTCTAATAATTCTACTGAATTAATCATTCTATCTTGAAAAAGACTAATTTTCTCTCGTATAGACTCCTCAATATTTTTCATGTTTTTATTATCCCCAAAATATATACTATTAATTTCATTGAAAAAATTAACAAATGATTCTACTGGGTCCGGAATATATTTTCTATAATTAAACAACTCTTTCTTTTCCATCATATCTACCATAACACCTTTAAAACGTTTATCTTGATTTGTTTTCTTATATACATTAAATGCTTCTTCTGCTATTGACAATAAATTCATTGTTGACTCTCTGGTAATCGTTTCATTCTTTGTATTAATTCCTTCAAAAATATAAGCATTATCTATTGTTATATCTTCATTATTATACTTTAATCTGGCAATAACATTTCCTAATATAAGTTTTTTAAAATTTGTTGTTGTGGCTAATAAATAATTTTCTTTACTGGCAAAAGCATCTTTTGTCTTTATATATGTATTATTTACATATTTAATAAACATATTAGTTTTTTTATCAATTTTTTTATCTTCTAATTTCATTAATGCCATATCTGCTTTCTGCATAGAAAGATATATAGGAATGATAGAATCATTAAATTTGTTTTTTAATAATATTATCGGAAGGTCCATATCTCTCATCCCATAAATAGAGTTAAGCTTAACCATCTCCCATTCCAAATTATTAAACTTTTTTATAATGTCATATATATTTGTGTTAGATGCATAACTTGATTTTGTTCCTTCTCCATTAAAGAAATCAATTAAATTATCTACTATGATATTTGATTTTACTTTACTACTATAAAGATATTCATTTATTTTTTTTCTCTGTAATTCGCTATTATTCTTTTCTTCTTCGGTAAAAGCAACATAAAATTCATCTCTTAATGGTATTGAATTGTTTTTTAATAATGATTTTTCAGATAAATCTTTTGATAATCCCTTTTCTTTAAATTCAAATTTTTTACTATCACCAAGATATTTATTTAATCCAAGAATATCATCAAACCCTATAACATTACCATTTACATCTCTATGAAGACGATAATCCATAATATAATTTATATTTGATGGATTATAATTATTATCTATTATAGGCATTCCAGTAAGATCTTCTACAATATCACTAATATTTCTTATGTCATATTCTTCTCTTAACTCACCTTCTTTCATCCTATATTTTAACTTGTTTCGAAGATTAGAAAAAAATTCTGTTTCCAATAGTTCATTAGTAAAATTATTTAATGCTTTATAAGTTTTATTTTTATCATTAACCATTAAAATTTTTTTATTAAAATATTTCTTTTTACTTATATTATCTACTGTATTTTCTTTTTCAAATTCTTTATCATTATGAACTTCAACACCAAATAATAATGCTCCAGTATCTACTACATCAAATCCTAATTTTTCCAACATTAAAGCATAACTAGATGTCTGCAATGAAGTAGTATGTGAAGCAGTATTAGTAACTGTATTTAATTCTTTATGTTTAAAATAACCCCTAAATTTAGTCCATGCATTTAATGTTTTCTTTTCTAAATCAAATTCTGTATCTTCTTCATCACCTCTTATGCTCTTCACCTTAATATCATATACTAAAGCTTGATTATTATCCATAAAAACAATTAAGTCTGCACGTCCTGATACAGAATAATTTTTTTCTTTACCATCTTTCTGCTTAACATAATTTTCATTATTAAGAACTACTTGTGTATTAAATTCCGGATTTAATCCAAAATATTTTCTCTCAACAGATAAAACAAAATTTTGTAAATCTCTTATAAACTCATAATATCCTTTACCAATTTCTTCTTCGAATATATCTTTATTTTTATCTTTAAAAAAATCTCTAATAAAAATATTAAGTTCATCTTTAATTTTCTCAAACTTTATTTTATTTCCTTTTTTATAAATAATATTTTTTTCTTTTTTATGTTCTTGCCATTGTTCAAAAAATCCTTTTTCAATCACCTTATTAGTAGCAGAATCAATCTTACCAGTTAATAATTCATCAATGAAATTTCCATTTTTTATTGACTGTTTATTATAGGCTTCAATATCATTATATATATCTATTAACATTGTTTCAAAATCTTTATTTTTACTCACTTTTTCAAATAAAGAAATATCTTCTTTCCCATCTACATATCTTGTATTATCATTTATATATTTATGTATGGGACCTTTTAAGTTTTCTAAAATCATCTTTTCATTTCCATTTAAAATAGAAACACCACCAATACTTAGTACTTCTAACTTTTGCCCAAATAATCCCAAAAAATTATTTAATTTCTCATAATCTGTCTCATCTCTATTAATATATAAATTTATTACTTTATTAACAAGCTTATGTAAAGCATCTACTTCTTTACTATATTCGTTTTCATTATTCTCATTCTCAATACCTATATTAGCAAACATAGAAATAATTTTACGAACACCATATCCCCCCTTTATATTCTTTAAATCCATCAACTCACTTAATTTTTCATTATGTTCTTTTATATCTTTTGGACTAGCTGTCCTAATCTTAATGAAATCATGTATCGTATTTTCAATGTTTTTTTCTTTCATATTTATATCCTCTTCATATAACTGATCATAAGGAATATCAATTTTTACGGAATTATCTATCCCATCAATATTTTTTTTCACCTCAAAACTGAAATAATAATCATCTTTATATTTGTCAAATATCTCCCTTAAATCATTTGCATTAAATAAAACATTTGCCATATCTTCAAGAGTATATTTAGACACTCTGCCCAGTTTCAAATTTTCAAGCATCTCTTGAGCTTTCTTTTCTGCTTCACCATTATCAAATCCTTTCCCTTCACTAATAAGCTCAGAAATATATCTTACAATCATTTCATCTGTTTGCTCAATTGGATCTAATTCAGGATAATTTCTACTCACATAACTATATATCTTAATAATTTTTTTACTCTTATCATCTGTAAAAAGTTTCTCAAAATCTTTATTTTTTTTAACTTTATTAATAACTTTCTCAAAATCATTATATAATATTATATATGCTGAAGTATAATACCTTTTTAATGCTTCAACAAGAGGATGAGAATATTCATGCCATACTGTATTTAATAACTGCTTTGTATTTTTACTATCCTTACTCATATTAATATTAACCATCTTATTCCTTTCATCAAACCATCCATTTAAATTACCATATTTTCTTTTCTCATCTTTTGACATCTCTGTCCTTATCTTATATTTTATCCCTGTCTTTTCTTTTATTTTAGTAGCTATAGTATCAATAGTCTTATAGGCTATATCATAGGATATTTTATCTCTTATACTAACACTTTCTTTAGGGAGATTTTCATTGATTTTATTTATAGTTTCCCTTACCTCTTTTATAGAAGGATAATGTTTTTTATCTAATACTGTGGCTACAATAAAGTTGTCAGCAAGATAAACAGATTCTTCTTCATCATATCCTTTGCTCTTAAATATTTCAGATACTTTTTCATTTAATCTATATCTTGAAAAAAGAAGGTCTCCTTTCTTTAATTTATCTACATATTTTTTTACTCTTTCATCTTTTGACACTAATATATCTCTGACAGCCTTAGCGGTGCTTCTGTCTAAATCGGTTTTTACAAAGTCACTAATACAATTCATTAACAGTAATTTTTAGTTGTTATATCGTTAGATTTAAATACCGGATCTATTTCTTTTACGGCAAAAGTATCAAAAAATAATAATGCTTTAGATACCGGCTTTTTATTTATATCCTCATATTTATCAACTTTATATTTAATGCCTTTAAATATAGATGCTTCACCTTCTAATATTTTATCATTAGCCTTTCTAATAATATCCATAAAAGTATCATCTAAATTTATTTCAGTATCTATTTTCTTAACTCCAAAAAGTCTCGAAAATATTTTCTTAAAGAAAGTTATTATTCCCCATTCTTTTTTCTCGGTACCCGGAAGTATCTCATTAAGGTAATTATTCTTTTCTTTTTGATCTATAGAATAAAATCCTAATGCAATACTAAATACTTCATTGGCCCTATCTTCTTGTGTCAAATTGCTATCTGTTAAAGAATATAGATCTTTTTGTTTTAAAGATTCTTTAATAATATGAAAATATATATCTCTATTATTTTCTTTAAGATATTGTAGATATACATGCCCTAACTCGTGCATCGGAGTATCTAACGTCATTTTATCACTATTAAATACTATTGTGTCACCATAAGTAAAAGCAGCCTTTCTACTATAATTTTCATTATAGTCTTTTGCTATATCTTGAGTAGACATCATCATAATATTGTGATTAGGAAACATATCAGCTATTCTTTCTACTATATTTTTTGTAACTTCCTTATCAACAATCTGATTTCTTATCTCTTTGCCATCTAATGTTATTTTGTCAATAAAAGTATTAAAATATGTCTTTTTTTTATTTTTTTCTTCTATTGTCCATTGTGTGCCAGTCCATTTATATGTTTTATCATCATCTTTAATTCTTATTTTCCCCTTATTATCATTTAAAACTTCAGCATTATTAGATAATGAGACAATATATAGTTTATTTACTAATAACATCTTCCCTTGTATATTTTCATTTTTAAGAATATCACCGCCAAATTTATCTGAAGTAATTACTTTATCAACAGTAGTATATATTAAGTTTTGTTTTTCATTAGGAATAAAATATCCTAATGCGATATTATATTTATACTTTTTCCCTGTATTTTCTTCTTCTGCAATATCTCCATTTACTAAAACATTTTTATCAACTATTTCACCATTGATATTTATCCGGCTAAATTCACCATCCCTATTAGGTGTTGCAATAACATCTTTAAATTCTCCATCTATAAGTAAATCATTTATATCCTCATGTTCTTTAAATTTACCATCTTTATATTCATATAAAGATATTTTATTTTTATCTTTTATTAATAAATGTGTTGAATCATAAGCAAATCCTATAGATCCATTATCAAGACTATATGTTTCACCAATAACTAATGGATCTCCATCTTTAATTTCATTCTTACTATAAACAGATGGTTCAAAAAGTATATCACTAACATCATAATATAACCCATTTCTTTTTATTCCATTACTATATTTTATAATAGCATATTTTAATATTGGACTATCATTATCTAACAAATCATCTGTTATAGGAATTTTATTTTTTGCTAATGCTTCTATTACTAATGACCTAGAAACTGAAGCAACAATATTTACTCTATTATTACTACTTTTAATAGTAATAGAATCTATTTTACCATCTTTTATATTGTAATCATAATAATATATTTCATTCTTATTTTGTTCATTTATGAAAATTGGTAATTTAAATAAATATCCTGATCTAATCAACCAATAAAGATTATTACTTTGTGAACTTTTATATTTACTAGCACTACTTTCTTTAACTTGTAATTTTCTTACTGCCTTTGTCAAAAGAATACTTTCATCAAAGGTATTTCTTGTCTGAGGCACACTAAGCTTATCTATGTAAATTAAATTACTAAAATTAAAAGGAATAAATTTATCTTGATGTTTTATCCCTGATACTATATTACCCATTTCATTTAAAGTGTGAGAAATATTTCTTTTATTTCCATAATGAATATGATCATCCCTATGTAATGTAATATCTAATAAATAAGCATCAAAATTATTCATTTTAATTTTACTTACCTGATCAATTGTAAGTCTTAAATTATTTTTATTTTCTTTAGCAAGAGTAATATAATATTTATATAAATTAGCATTATTTTTAATAATATCCATTAAATTATCAAAATCATAATAAAAATGTAAATAAGAAAAAACATTATTAACATCAGCAACAGTATTGAATATTTTCGCCTTACTAGAACTCATAAAAGATGTTATCTTTTCATACATGTTAAATATTGATCCACCTTCTTTACTGTCATTTTCATTTGCTTTCTTTATCTCCTCTATGATGCCATTAATATCTTTCCCTTTAATATCAATAGTTTTTTCATATAATTTTATACCTACAAGGATACGGATAAATTTATTTACATTAGCCCATGCTAAATCTTTATCTTTGTCTTTAGATACTATGGTCCCTATCTTTTTTGAATAATTAAGTGCCTCATTCTTAACATACGTAATAAAATCATAATCACCATTGTTAGCTTCCAATATTTTTCCGGAAACAAAAACAGTCTTAATATCATTCTTAACTTCAACATTCCCTTCATAAGAATAAAATATCGCAGGTAAATTGTCTATTGTTGCATTGCTTGATAATGGATATTCTTCACCATAATACAAAAACTTTTCACCATCTTTATCATTAACATTAACTTTAAATCCTTTTCTTAATACATTAGGATTATCTTTATAATAATCAAATCCACGAGTAAATAAATAAAATTTAATCATTTCTTCCAGACCATTTTCTCCTGGAAATACAAATCTTATATTATTCCCAGATCTTTTAATAATATCATCTAATGCAGGTTTTATATTATTAAATACATCTATAACATCTCTTCTTTTACTAAACATTTCTTTAATTCCCGCGGTATCAAAAACATAAGTATTTTCCTCAAATTGATTTGGATAACTTAATGATGAATTAGAATTATAATATCTGTCTGATAACTTTTCAGATCTATAATCATTATAAGCTATTTTACCATTACTATCAACAACAAGTAATGTAACCTTCCCCTTCTTCATAAAATCTTCTATATTTTTACTAAACTTTTCCGGAAGTCTTTTTAAATCTTCTTCATCTATTTTATTTTCTCCAATTTTCACATATAAAGGTCTTTCAGGATTTTTAATTTTATACACATAAACATCTACAGGTTGACCCATAGAATTAGCCATCTCAATCCTAAATTTACTAATCATATCCATATATCCTTTACTGCTCTCATTATATCCAAGTTCTTTTAATTTCTTGGCTACATCATCCTCATTATTAAATGATAACTCATTCTCATATATTAACTCATTTACATCCTGATCTTCAACTATATAAGTTCTATTTAATTTCATTTCTTTATCCTCTTTAAAGGAAATAACATGATTACTCAAAATAATACTATCATTTCTTATTATTTCATTATCAGTATAATCATTTTTATTTAAATAATTAAAATTTCCTATTTCATTAAGAGCATTAGCTAAAGACTTAACAATAATTTCTTCTTTCTTATTACCTATATCATATATAGCTAAATCTCTATTCCCTATATTTATTCGTAATTCCATATATTCATCATAATGTTCATTAAAATATTCTCTGAAAATTCTAGATAATACATTAACTGCTTTTTCTATTTCTAAATTTTCAAAAATATTTGAAGTTGTCTTAACATCATTTATGAAATTTTTACTAAATTTATCTAATATAGTAGTTTCATCATTAAAAACATAATTGCCTAAATTCATTAGTTTTTTGTCTAAATATCTACTATTTGGAATTTTTATCGGACTTACTGCAATAGCTCTACTAAAATCTACACTTAACTCAGATTCTAATCCTGAACTAAAATTAATAAGATTAGCAGTATTCTTTTCAAATAAAATATAACCGGCCTCAATTTTATCTCTTATATCTTGACTATTCGGATCTTCCAATACTGCCTTATAAGCATTAATAAGTACATTTATAGCATTAATTTCTTTTGGCATTAAATTATTAGTATTTATATTTATATATAAAATATTATTAGCTTTGGCTTTACTTAATGCATTTCTTATTAAGCTAATCATAATACTTCTTGGAATTATATTTGAATATTCAGATATACCAAAAGGATCACTACCAATATTAATAACATTATCTGCATATTTATTCTTAGTTGCTTTTTCTAATGGAATATCATTAATATATTTATTAAGGCTATTAACCTTATTATAGTAATTCTCCCTTTCATTTTGATCTTCAAACTTTCTGTTTCCGGAAAAAAGATGTAATATTTGTTTTACTTCAATACTTTTATTTTCCTTATGTGCAGCTTCCTTTTTATTCTCTATAAACTTATTTAACTCACTTTTCTCTTTCCCATTAATATGATATGTGTTTTTAACTTTTGCATTTAATTTGTCTTTTTCGTCATCAATAAGTCTTTTATTTTTATTGATTTCATCTTTTACATTTTGGAGAATTTTTTTTGCTTTATTTAATTCAACCAAATCATCACCATTAAAGAAATCATCATATTGGCCTTTCACTAACCTATCAACAAAATTTTTAAATGAAGTTATTCTTTTTAATATATTCTCTTGTCCATAATATGTTGCCGGAATATATGATGTAATAAATTTCATTATCTCTCCGGCATCCATTTCCCTTTTAAAAATTTTATGCTTTTCTTCTGCTACTTTTACATTCTCATTAAAAAGTTTTATTATCTTTTTGTTTTCCTCTACTGCTGTATTTCTTCTTTTAAAACTAATTTTTTTCGTTATTGATATATCAATGGGTTCAAATTGTAAAATCTCTATAATTTTACCATCTCTCTTAAATGAAATTGTATTATATTGTTTTTCCCCATCTTTAAAATGAGTATAAGGATTTTTAATGACTATTACATCTCCATTTAAATCTTCAGTATTTTCAAAAGTTATTGTTCCATCATCATACTTATACATCTTATATTTATTTAAATTAACTTCTAAAACACTATAAACACCGCTAATCCTATCAACATATTTATCTTTGAAAGTGTCTTTTAATACTTTACTAATTTTGTCTAACTCATCAATTTCAATAGAAGCCTCTAATGAAGGATCCTCATCTATATTCATATCAGGGAAAAATATATTTTCTTTATAATAATAAGCAGGATGTATAATCTCATTGTTAAATGCAATTTTCTTCAATATAAGTGAAGGAACAGATATATCATAAAAAGAAAATAAAGAACCTAAAATATTATTAAATTGCCATACTGAAGTTGGTTCATTGAAAAAATAATATATTTTTTTATTTATTATAGGTAAATTTCTACTATGTGATATTTTACCTGTCCTTAAATCCATCTCAAACATGTCATGGTTCCCAATCCTATGTAAATATACTACATCTCTTAAAAAATAATCATACTTATATTTTAGATATTTTAAGGCCATAACAAAAGCAAAGGTTTCTATATCCCTATAATTATTTCCAGTCTTATAAGAATCCTTATTCATATCAAGAGTAAAATTATTATCAAGCATATAACTTGCTCTCACCTTATTGTCAGGATCCAAATATTTATCTATATCATCTATTAATCCATCTAATAAACTTAAATATTCTTTATCATTTACATCAACAGATTTCGGAACAGTTATTTCTTCTTCTTTTTCCGCTATTTCTCGTAAAACTTTCAGCTCTTTAAGCTTATCCCTCAAATCATTAATATCTCTTTCTTCAAAATAATTATTAAAATACTTTAACCTATCATAAAAATTTATATGTTTATATTTACTTCCCGGCATATCTCTATGACTTAATATATTCAAATATTCTACTACTAATACATCATCATTATCCATTACCACCATGGCACGCCGGACAGCATTATCTATTCTATTAACAAATTCTTCTTTATATTTATAAGATTCATCATTAAAAAAATCAGTCATAGATTGCTTAACATACTCTATAGCATCACTAACAAGACCATTACTTTCATCAATAGGGAAATTTCTAAATTTAAATGTTTCATCATTTTCTCCTATATATGGCTTAATTAAACCTTCTGAACTTTCAAGACCATAAACAGTAATGCCAATATCCTTTGCTTTTCCTAGAGAACGATAATCATTAATATATGACTGTATTTCAAATGTGGCATTTAAATAATTTTCATTTACAGGAAATACTTCATATATTGGTAGTCCTTCTTTTTCATCTTCAGTCTTTCTAAATCTTAATAAATTTTCTTTAGTGAGTTCTTTATTAATCCATCTTTTTAAATTATTGTCTTTTCTTTCTGAATAATAAAAATCATCTTTAGATACCTCTATATTAAATTGTTTTTTCATATGATTTTTAAAATCATCAAAAGTAGCAAATACACCTTTTTTAACTAATAAATACTTTCTTCCCTTTATTATTAAAAGAACCTTATTAAAATTATTTTTATGATAATTTGATAAAGCATCTTTTAATTCTTTGTGTGTGATGTAAGTATATAGAGGAACATCATTGTATAATCTCAACATTGCAGATACACGATTTTTTACCGGAGCAATATTCGTAGCCATATTTTTTGCTAAAGCCCTACTTTTTGGTATTAATCTACATATAACTACTTCTCCATTTTTATCATATAGTTTTTCATTTTTTAATGGAAGCCCTAATACATGCATATAATCTTTTAACTCATTAATACTCCTATATCTCATAACACTACTTTGAACTACATAATAATCAACATTATTCATTTTTACTTCTCCATATACCTTATTATCGGCAATAGTTATCCCCATATCTTTCATCCTCTTTGGATTCCCTAATGATACTAATGCCTTTTGAGGTGGCTTATCAAAACTTATATTATTAAATTTTAATAAATCTCGTTTTAACCCAGGTTCTTTTACAGATCCATAAAAATTCTTATATTCATCATCTATTCTTTTTATTATACTACTTCCATTAATATCAATCATTATCTCATATATATTTTTATTAAGTTCTGCTATTTCATCAGGGTCATATTCTTCATCATAATCATTGATATTTACTAATTTATTTCCTTTTGATATAAGTTTCTTTTTTATTTTCTTTTCTTCATCAACAAAAAATTCAGGAACATCATATCCCATAAGATTTAATAATATCTCTGCATTAGATGTGTTATCGTAATTTTTTATAATGCTATGAGGTATTCTACCGGGATATTTCTCTACATAGGAAACAACAATACCATCATTTTTTTGTATATAGATAGCTTCTCCATATACCTTAAAAGGAAGATCAACATTTCCACTTACTGAAAATAATAAAGACTTATAGGCAAGTAATATTTGTGCATCACTAAGTTTATCATATCCAAAATTATCACTATTTTTATTAATATAATCTTCATATTCAATGTAAAAATTATCAGGAATATATTCATTAAAAGTATTTTTAGTATTAGACCTATCATATACCAATAAATTATATAAACCCAATAATTCACTTATACCTGGATATTTATCTTCTAATTGTTTTAAACCATAATTTATTTCTGTCTTATTTTCTCCTAATAAATTCTGTAATCCTATATATATTACCATTTTATCTTTAAAATCCTTAGAAGTCTTACTATTAAATGAAATAGCATTTAAGAATGCATTTTGCTCTTTATCAATATTATTATTTTCTTTTGACAGTTTATCAAATAAATTATATACATCATGGAAGAAATTATAGAATGTTTCATCTTTTGTAAAATCATATTTACCATTTGTAATCTTACCATCTACTAATTTAGGTAATGTTTTATTTGATGCTACATCTACAAAATATTCACGAAGCATAAACGAATCAAAAATAGATTCTAATGTCCTGCCTGTTTGCCAATCTATCCTTATTCCATTTTTATATATAATATTTATAAAATCTTTTAATCTCTTCATCTTATCACTCATAACATCTATTGCTCTTTCTCCATTAAACATAGATAATAAGTTTTGATAAACAATATCATCTTTCATTAAATAAAATAATGGATTTAATAATACCTTATTTTTTTCTAATTCTATAAATCTTTTAACAAACTCATCTCTATTAGAAATAATGTTCTCTATTATTGGTCCATACTTAATATATTTATTACCTCTCTTTAAAACTGTTATGAAATTTTTATTTATTTCATATATATAATTCCACATGTCAATATTGGAATTATTCTTTGAATTTTTATAAGATGTTAATTTTATGGCAAGAACTATTTCTTCTTTAATTTTATTTATTGTATCTAATGCTGATAATATATCTAAATCATGTATGGAAGGTTCCCCATCTTTTGTTTTCCTAACAATTTCACCATCACGTTCTTCGTAATCTCCTGTTACATCTTTTATATTGCTTTCTATTACTTCTCTTGTCTTAGCTATTAAATCTTTATCATAAAATATTTTATTAGCAATAGATATTGAATTACTACTATCTCGTAAATCAACAAATACAGATGTATTATATAAGGCTAATTTATTACTTATATCATCATCAAATCTTATATACATTTTCTTCCCATTTTTTGTTTTAACACCTCTTATTATTCCATAAACATCATTACTATCAATAAAATATATATCCTTATCTGTCTCATATAATTTCTTTACATAATCATATTTATCATATTTATTATCAGGATAATTCATCATACGAATTAACCTATTTATATCATCAACCATAACAATAACTCTATTATCATCATTTTCTAATAAATAACTAAAATAATCAAAATTTAATTCGTTCCCACTAAAACTAAATTTATCATCCTTCTCTAATGCTTTTTTAACATCAAGATAATCATTAATTATAGGGCTTATTGGTGCATTTTTATCATTATTAAAAACATTGCTTGCTACAATAATAGTTTCTGGATTCTGCTCTCTTTTAATAGCTTCATCATAATTATCTAATATTGCCATTTTATTGACAAAATCTAATCTCTCTTTTTCGTATCTACTTACAATATTTTCTACGACTTCCTTTTTATCGTTTATACAACGAGACAATGATTTCTTTTTCTTGTCTTTTTTCAAAGTATTAAAAACATCTATGATAACATCTTGATTTAAAAAATCTATCACATCTCTAAAATCATAACCTAATAATAACAGAATACCAAAAGGACGTATAGCATCTTCAGAGATATTTAATTTATTAAATAATAATGTCTTTGCATTATCAACAGACATTGTCATCATAACAGATAAATTATACCATCCACCTCTATCAATATCATTATCTAATGCTAACATAAATTCTTCAGGGGACATCTCTTCTATATCAAGGCCATACATCTCTTTAAAATATTTTTTTACATCTTCTTTATCTTCAATTTTTTCAACCCCATCAAAATATTTTTTCACATACCTCTTATCATTAATAATATCTTTTGTATGTTTTAAAATGCCATTAAAAATATTTATCTCTTGTTCTATAGTAAAATTAAAAATATCTGAATCAAAAATCTTTTTTTTAAGTAATGCATGTGGAGAGAATAAATAATTTAAATATTTCTTTTCTATAGAATCCGTTATCTCACCATTAACAACTTTATCTCTCTTAATTAAAATCCGTAACTTTTTTAATACTCTATAAACATCTTTATATTCATCCTTTACTTCTCTGAAAAATCTTAAAAGGTTATTATGTATCTCTGTTATCTTAGCTGCTTGAGGAATAGCATTTTTACCCTGTTCTATAGCATTCATCTCAGCTATCATAGAAAATATATTACTTGCATTTTCACCAAACATTTCAATATTTTCCTTATTGATAATACCTGTTTCTCCTTCATCAACAGGAACATTTAACCTGTAAAAATTATCAGGAGATGTAACATCCTTTATCATCTTTTCATGAAAAAGATTATTTAAAGCAGCATGTAAATTATCTAAATATTTTTTTATTTCTTTATCAACATTTATTCCTTCAATATTTGATAATTCCCTTTCTTTTTCTTTAATCTTGTCATTAATTATATTTCTTGATTCTTCATCATCTTCTACTGCTTTAATAAATTTTTCCTTATAATGACTTGTCCCAAATACTTTATTTTTAAATTTACGTACATAAAAACGCATTTTTTCATCTTCATCATCTTTGTCAATCTTATCAAAAAATGTTTTATCTCTTTCAAAATTTGAATATGTACTTCTAAGTTTTAATATCTTATTCTCATCAGCTCCTTTCCCTTCAAAAATTAATTCACCTAACTTACGCATCTCATCATATGCCAACTGTAATACTTTATCATAAAAAGTTCTAACATTACCAGTAAGATAATCTATTTCTTTTTTACTGAAATATTTATCATAATCAACAATCTCTCCAAAGTCATTTAACCAATAAGTATATGCTGACAATGTATCGCCATCCTCATCAGCACCCATCTTATTAATAGTATTGGAATTGAAAAATCCAAGATTTTTCTGACTCGGATCAAAATCCGTTGACCTAACTACATCGACAGAAGAATATCCTTGTCCCGGAGAACGGGTAACAATAATATTTTCTACACTCTTTCTGTATGCCTTTGCAACATTATTTATTTTAGTCTTAAAGAAATCATTAACATATTTTATCGTTCTCTCAGAATAACGTTCTAATTTATTGTCTTTATCGTCTTCTAAGATGTTTTTTATGTCCTCTAAATATTCTTTAAATTTTCTATCAACCCCAAGTTTAATCTTATCTATTTTCTCTAATAATGAAGCTATCTCTTTTTTCTCTTTTTCTTCTTTACTTACCTTCTCATCTCCTTCAATAGTCTTTAATATATATCCATTTTCAAAATCATTATCCTTTATTCCATTATATAAGATAAATAATGGAAATCCTTTATGTTTACTAAAATATTCTTTACTATCTATTCTCGTTTTATAAAATCCTTCTACATCTTTATCTATCTCTGCCTTGGTAAAATTACCTATCATAAGTCTTTTAACATTTGGTGGCATTATGATAGCCTCTCCATGTTCAACCTTAGCTTCCCCTTTTTCTGCACTTCTTTTTATTACATTACGAAGCTTATTAGCAATCATATTTTTTAGCTGCTTTCTTCTTAACCTCTGCATATCATTGTATTCTTTCAATCTTAGCTTATATATCTTTTCATCTTCACCGTCTTGTTTTACCGGTTTCTCTTCACCATAATTTTCTAAGAAATCAGAAACCTTCTTATTATAATCATACTTTGTCATCGTATCAAAATAATACCCTAGATTATTCCCCGGAGAAGCTTCAAGATATGAAGTATATTCAGCATCATCTATAGGCTTTCCTAAAAACAGACTAAGTGTATGTAAGCTAAATGACTTCCCATCATAAGGTTTAAAATTTTCTATCTCATACAATGTCTTCATAAGCTCATGATCATATATGTCAAGCTTATCAGTCTTACCAATCTTTATGGTGGTAGGCTTTAATATCCTATCCTCATCAGTATTATAAACTATTTTATATACCTCATCGGGATTGGTATTTTTCTCTTCCCCTGCAAAAGACACCTTCCAAATATCACCATGTCTTACTACTACTGCATCTTCATTAGGAATATTATAAATGTCTATATTCTTTACTAAATCATAAGACAATTTTTCATCTTCTGTCTCTAATGATATTTCAAATCTATCTCCATATAGTGTTTGTCCATTTTCAATAAGCTCTCTTAATGATTCATCAGAAGTATTATTCTTCATCCATAAATAGATGTTTTTCTTGTAAAATGTTTTTCTTTCTTGTCTGTCATATATCTTTATTCTTGAATTACCAATGGCAAAAAGATAACTTTTATCTTTTAATTCTTTAGAGATATTCAATAAATCACTTGTGATAACTTTATCAGCATAATGCCCATATGTTTCTATATATTCAGGATTATCTGTATATACTATGGTATTTCCCATTTGATCAAAAACATTTACATCACCATCAAAATATACCTTATCATATCCTTCAATATCTATATCTTTATCGGTAAAAATAATTTTATACTGGTTTCCATTCTTATCAATAATCATTTTATTTACCATATCAGAAAGAGATATTTTCTCAGAAGATTTATATGGTACCCCTTTTAGGAAATAACGACCACCCTCTGCAACTAATGCTGTCATACCATTATTACTTATCATTGTAGTATCCTTGTTAACTGTCCTTATTAATCTTGTCATGACATTCCCAAATGCTCCTTCTGAAGATATGTCTTTTTTCAACAATGATTCAGCTTTATGAGATAACCCCATTAAATCTTTCCGATCTTTAAGCTCTTCATTATAGAACTTAACTATAATATTTTTTACTATATTATGTACAATTTTTTTATCATTTTCAGAACTAGCTATCTTATTATTGTATTCTAATGATAAAACTTTCTCAAATAAAGGAATATTCCTATCATCTTTACTCTCAATAATTTCGATAAACTTATCTACATCTATTTTATTATCTCCATATATAATATCACCTTTATATTTTCTTAGAAATTTTTCAAAACTAGATGATAAAGCGTACCTATTAATAATAATTCTTTCAGAAACAATTCTTGGGATACCACTATCTATTAAAGCATTTATAACTTGTGCAGGAACCTTTGCCATACGTTCTTCTTCCCCGATGTTTTCTGTTTTAGATAAAATATCAATAGTATCTGAAGCATTTACTTCATATGAATAAAGTGTTCCTTTATCAAGTTTTTCAGGGCTATTAATAACAGGAAATCCAGTTTTTAATGCTTCGGTAGTAGTTAATAATGCCGGAACATATTTTAATAAATTATTATGATCTAGTATATCTAAAACTCTTCTATTCAATGCTTCATCAAAAAGGTCCTCATTATTCATCTCTCCCATAACATAATAAACAACATCATAAACATTTTTTGCTTTTATTTCTTTATATGTACCTTCTTTTCTATTATAAACGAATAGTGTCTTATCACTTCTATCCGGTCTGAAAAATGAATCACTATACATCTTTTTGTATAACCTTAATGATGCATGACCATAATGTCTTGCATAAAACATAAACATCTTTCTTAATATTTTAGTTCCTGTATTATGGTCCGGAGAATTAAACAGTTCTTTCATTCCTATATCAGACTTATCATAAGCAAACTTACCTCCTGAAAGAATATTTAAAAGAGTTATACCTAATGGTGTTGCTATATCTTGTCCATTATATTCAGCTACATAATTATCTTTTGGGCTGGCAATATTATAGGCATTTATCTTATTATTGTCAATAGCAAATATTCTAAAATAAAATGGTTCTTTTGATATTTTCCTACCAATACTTGTCATTGGCGTTGACCTTTTATCTAATGAAGTATGGATTACTTTATTTTGTATTCTAAAGTAATCTCCTAATGATTTATATTTTTTATAAAAATCATCATTTCCAAAAATCTCATCCGAATCCAAATACTGGAAAAATGACCCAAACATTATAGTATCTACATTATCCCTTACAGCTAAAGAATTATAAAAAAATGATAATTTTGCAATTTCTTCAAAATCATTTCTTTTAAAAGATTTATAATCACTTGTAAGCCTTTCAAAGAATTTTTTATTTACATCCTTAAACTTATCCATAAAATTTCTCTCTTCTTTATCAAGAAATTCTTTTAATGAAATAACAAATTTTTTATCTATATCTATATTTTTATCTAACATATCAAACCATAAATCCCAATGTAAGATAAGTCCATCAGGAATTGATAAGTCATCACCATAAAAAGTATAATGCTGATCTTCTACTAATCCCTCAAAAATAGAGAATAGATTCTTGTCTAACCTTATATTTAAACCGGTAACATCTTTTTTAAATGCCTTTTTTATCTTCATAAAAGGATTAAACGTAGGATTATCTTCTAACTCTATTTTATCAAAAACATCATAATAAGATTGCATTATTTGTTTAATATCATCATCACTAAGGTCAATATCTTTTTCTTCTTTGTAATATATTTTTATCTTATTGAATGTATCTTTATTATATTCGCCCTCATTATCTTTACCAAAGACTTTTTTAAAATTATTAATTATTAAATCTCTTACATCTAAAAAATTACGTCTTTTGGTATTTATCAATCTATCCCTTAGTATATCTTTGTAATTTTTACCTAAAACTATAACATTATCATCCTCACTCATCTTCAATTCACTCCCTACACTATGATCATAAAGAATCATACTTTGTCGTGATCTATCATTAATATCATAAATATAATATGCTTTTTTATTTCTATTTTGTTTTGCAGAAGAAATAAAAATCTCCATTAATTTTTTAAATAAATTTATTTCATCTAAAGACTTAAGACTTTTAAAGTTAAATTTATTAACATATATTTTAGGAGTAAGATGTATGTCAGAATTATTTCCAAATCTTTTTAAAGCATTGTTTTTATATACATCACTAAATACACCTAAATGTTTTGATATATCATCACTCTTATAAATTGCATTATTATTCATAGTGCCTCCTTTATCTGATTTTATCCCAATATTTTCATTATCTGCATATATATAGACAGACTTTTTTAAAATGGAATAAAATGCTACATCGGCAGCTACCCATGGATGATTAAACCATCCAGTCTTTAAAATACTTTCATTTTCATTTTTACTTATCTGAGGAATAGAGAACCCATTTCTTTCAAAAAAATCTGTATATACTTCAAAATCACTATTAAAACTTCTTTTTGTATCTACTTCACGTTGTGCAGCAATAGCAATACCAAAATCTACTATAAAATCATTTATGTGTCTGTTTTTATGCTGAAATTTAATATCAAATAATCCATTTAAATTACCACTTTTCTTTATAGCATCATTCATTTTTTCATTTAACTCCCTATTATTTGTAAGGTTTTGATAAAAAACATCAAACATCTTATTATATTTAACAGGGAACCCTAAGGTATTCATAATCTTTCTTGCAACAGAAAGTTTTATTATATTAACAGAATTATATGTATTCCTCATCCAATCAATATATTTTTCCTGAATTGCCTTCTCTTTTTCATCTGCTAATGTGCCATCTTCTTTTAAAAATTCTAAATTATTAGAATCAATTAAATATCTCATAATCCCTGTTGCCTCTTTAGTTATATTATGCCTATAATTACTATACTTTTGCTTATATATATTATCAATTATAGGCATAGCATATGTCTCATTCTCAATAGTAAAAGTTATTAATTTTATAGATTCCATTGACCCAGTATTTGGGTTCTTTATTCTTATATAATTATCTAAACTTACAACATCTTCCATACTTTCTGGCACATGTTCGCTTAAATAAACACTTACAATATCTTTTAATACAGGTTCTACATGATCTTTCTTTATGGGAGTTATTACTGAAATTTTACCATTTTTTAAATTAAGTTTTGTCCATGGCCTATAATTATCATCGACTTGCGTTAAAACAAAATTATAAAATTCCATAAAATCATTACCATATCCCTTATATTTACCTATCTCTTCAAATTTTATACTTGCAGAAGAATGGTTTATTATCTCACCCTGAATAAAAGAATAATATCTGAATTTTGAATCAGAATGTAAATATTCATATACAGAATTATAAGTAATATTATCTTTAGATTCGCTATTAGTAATAGAAATAATATATTCTTGTACTTTAACACGAGGATAATAACGGTCTTCAATATATTTAGAATCACCTATAATTTTCTGTATCTTATTATAAAATGCTTTTACTTCTTCTTCATTACTTTCACTTCTTGGCCTTTCAATACCAAACCATTTTGATAATGTCTCAATATCTAAATTACCTATTCTCTCAATTGTCCTATTCCCATTACTATCTTTTATATCGCTATAAAATACTTCATGTAACCTAGGTATCCCACTAATAAGCTCATTAAATAATTCACTATTATTAATATTAGGACTATTAAAATGTTTACGTACATCAGCTTTTGAATTTATCTCATAAATTATTCCAGCTTTATTTTTTTTATTTTTCTTAACTTGTAATGAAACAATTTTTGATGCATCTTCTAAAACAGTTTTTTCAAATCTAAATAATAAATAATCAAAATATTTCTGCTTATTAGAAGAGTTACTATGAAGAATATCACTTATTTTCTTATTATTTAAATCCTTAAAATATAAATTAATGTATTTATAGAAAGTTTTCTTATCATCTCTAAAAACATTTTCAATAGATAATAATCTTTCTTTTTTCTTTTCCCATCCTTTACCTTTATTATTTAAACTTAAAATAGCATTTCTAAAAAGCCTATTCATTATATACTGTCTTACCTTTGCTCCATTATTAGTTACACCATATAAAGTAGTATCTTTATCACTTGTATAATCTAAGTTAAATATAACATTATGAAGTAATGCCTTAATATATGGCTTAAAAATATTTTCATATATGTTGGCTTCTCCATCAAAACGATAATTTATAAAGTCTGATATAGCTATTTTTTTTACCTTGTCTTTTATAATATATCTTAATTTTGATGGATAATCTATTTTATCATTAACTCCGGATTTATCACCCATATTCTCAAAATTTTCATTATCATCAACCGGTATATATAAAGATTCTAAGTCATATCCATTTTCATCTTCTTCTAATTTCTCTTTAATTTTATCTATCGATTCTTCATTTTTACTTGTATCTATTATTTCATCTAAAAGCTTCTTAGCTATCTTATCTCGCATTACAGATAATTCATCAATATCATTCATATAGTTCTTATAAAAAATATTATCTTCATTAAAATAATAGCTTTTAACAAAAGATCTAATTTTGCTTTTTATAGTAATTTTTATTTCTTTTTTACTTTCTTTGTCAGCAACATCATATTCACTATTTGAAGATATAAATTCACTAATAATATTTTTTAACATTTCTAATGCTTCATCTTTATCTTTTTTCCCTTCTTCTGTATCGTCAAAAATAAATTTATATCTCTTAAATTCATATAACAATTCTTCTGTAAAACTTAAATCTCTTCCATCAGACAAATTTCTTTTTAAAACAGAAATTAAATTTTTCTTTAAATTATTTGATACATTTTCTAAAGAACAACTCATATTTATTTATTTTTACTTATTTTTATTCAGGACAATTATTAGTAATTTCTTCTACAATTTTTTTATATAAATTTCTATTTTCTTCATCAAATAAATCTAAAGGTATTTCTTCATAAATATAATTTTGCATTTTAATGGTAGAACTTTCATTTAATATGCTTTTTGAAAACAAAGTATAAAGCATATTTTTAAAAATATCTTTATCAGTTCCAGATGTAGCTTTAACATATGATGCAAGTGTTTCTATATCTTGTCTCTTACTATCAGCTTCTTCGCCAAATAAAGTATTTATGTATTCGTTCATAAATTCAGTAGCAACCTTTATTGACTTATTTTCGCTTGAATAATCATCATTTTCTTTAATATTACTAATTTGCTCTTCTACACTTTTTTTATCTTTTTTCTCTTTCTTAGCATTATTTATTATTTTTTTTAATTTATTTTTAACTTCATCAGAAGCAGCGAAATTTCCTTTTTCATCTTCTTCTTTTGCTTTTTGTTCTTGCTTCTCAGCTTCACTATCTATGGTTTCTTCATGCTCTTCTTCTTTTATTGTAGGCTCTGATGTACTTAACTCTTCTTTCTTTGTTAAAGATTGAAGCTTTTTAACATCTATCAACAATGAAGAATCTCCAATGCCTTTTACATTATTGACATTAAACTTATCTTTTAAATTATCTATATCGCCTATAATTATTGTATTAGAATTTGAGAGTTTTTCCTTCATCTTATTAATATGTACCTTAATCCCATAATCCCCATTTTCTACTCCTTTAATGCCAACAAAATATTTATTATCAGCAAGTGTATCATCGATTAATGATAAGACATTTCTTATATTTTCATCAACACTGATTCCATATTTAAATGCTTTTTCATTATCCATATTCTCAATAAACCTAAATAGATTAAATTCTAAATAGGTATAATCATCATATTCTTTTTCATCATTATCAGTAAATATTTCCCCTGATTTTATCTTCTTTTTAACATCTTTGCCACTCATAAAATTCAATACTCCTGAATCTGTTAATGATGAAAAAACACTTCTATATTCATTATCTATATCTTCTGCTGATTTATCTTTAACCTTTGCATCACTTTGTTTAAAAATATATGACAAATAATTATGTAATTTTTTTACTAATTTACTTCTCTTTTTCAACTCTTCAATTGATGGATTATCTTTATTTATATAATTTAATATTTTATCCTTAATTTTATCAGTAATATCTATATCGTTATCTTTTATATATTCATCTATATAATTTTCAACATCCCTCTTTTTATTATCTAAGTTTAGTCCCTCATTGTTATCTTCATATATCTCTCTTATTGCATGCATTAACATATATAAATGAGCAGTAAATGCTATTTTTGTTCTAAATGTCATCATAGCATTTACTTCACCAAATTTCTTATCTGTTGAAAAAACACTAGGAAATATGTCAATAAGCTTTTTCCTATTTATATCTAATGCAATAAATCCTATATTTAATGGTTTAGAAAAATTTTCACCTTTAAAAATACTAGGCATAAATACATTATTTGATTCAGATGGAATATCTGTAATAGGATCCATTTCATCAATAGCATATAATAAATAAAAACCGGATCTTACAATATTATTGTTTATATCATTAGCTTTATTGTCAATAAATACTATATTTTTATGTATCTTAACATTTTTATTTCCTTTTACTTTTTCTAAAAATTCAGATAAAGATAAAAATGAGTTTTCATCTTTAATAATCTTTCCGGCCGTATGCATAGAAATTAAATCTTTATACTGATTAACATTAATATCAACATTTACTATATCCTCACCTTCTTTAAAATAAGATTTAATTTCATCAACACTATATTTATCTGCCGGTAAAATATTTAATATTACATAACCATCATCTTTGGCAAGTAAAATATATGCTCTTAAATCTCCATTTTCTCTACTCATGAAAATTTTCAACTTACCGCTCATTTCATTATTTAACAATTTTTTTGTTACATCCATTCTGTCAATATCAGAGCTAATAAGTTTTAATCCATCTTGCTCATTAAATAATTTACTTTCTCTAATTTTTTTCTCATGATTCTCTATTGAGTCTGTCCTACTTGGATTAATATACATAAACCCTAATCCTTTTTCTCTTAATTTATTTATTAAAGAATCTTCACCTTGACCTCTTGTCTCTCTTATTGCCTCTCTATATTTATTTTTAATTTCATTA
>Ga0114934_10000381_pt1 | contig 27673 bp, 22 predicted proteins | sample 4SBtaG_2_FD_99695 | JGI IMG/M metagenome (GOLD analysis project Ga0114934, IMG submission 99695) | Deep subsurface microbial communities from Kolumbo volcano to uncover new lineages of life (NeLLi) - 4SBTROV10_white metaG | ecosystem: Environmental > Aquatic > Marine > Volcanic ...
CACTACGCCGTGATCGCATAATCCGGTACGCGTTAGAATAAAAGATTCACTTGCTTTCCACGCGCGGAAAATTGCGCTGGTCTCGAACAACTTAAAACTAAGTTAGCATGTTAAGGGTTTCCTTACAATCAAGCCCTTAGTTTTGAGAACACCAGTTCCCTCGGGAATTCCCGGTTCAAATAATTTGAGAGTTTCTCGAAAATGACTGAAAAGCTCCAGCTTTGAAAGTCCGGGTCACGGCGTATTTTTTCAAATATCTAAAACAATCAAATTAGTATTGCCTAAATTAGTTTTCTTAACTACTCCTCTAAGCTCTAGTTCTTTAACTATTCTAGAAACCTTTACTTTAGTATAACTAGAAAAAGCAACAATCTTATTTTGTTCAAGAGAATTATTATGTTGCATCAACAATTTTACAATTACTCGTTCTTCAGGAGGCAATAGTTTTGTGAGTTTTTCTAATTGCACTTTATTAATCTTCCACTGAAACATTACAACAATAAAACCTCCAATTAATATTGAAACAAAACTTATTGCATAAACAATTAATGGCAACACATCTCCTTCTTTTTGGACATAGTAACCATTGACGACTGCGAAAGATATTCCTAATAAGAATACTAGTATTAATGCGAATATCAATTTCTTTGGATCAATCTCCATTTTAATCTAAAACTTATTTTTCTAATTCTTTCTTTATTGATTCGTATTCTTTCTTAGTAATCTCGCCATTAGCAAATCTTTTCTTAAGAATTGTTAAAGGATCATTTGTAATTTGAGAAGCAATCTTATTACTTCTTAAAAGCCACCAAACTATTAAGAAAAAAATTATGAATATTGATAATTGAAATATTAAACCATAGCTCATATAATTATGCATTCCTGGATTCATTGCAGTACATTCAAAAACCATTTTTTTCAACCTCCAATAAAAGTTTAATAAAACTTGAATAAAAATTCTTTGAAAAGAGTTTTAAGTTAAAAAGTTTTGTAGTTAAGATTTAATCATCCATGAAAGGACAATTTCCATGAAAACCTCGACCTTGGTGCATGCCACTTCCTCTTTGAAAACCTGAACCATCTTTTGCTCTGTTAACTCCAAAGTGAGGTCCTTCTCCATATTGAGCAATCATTTCTTGATGATGAGCTTGTGCTTCTTCAAAACTTGCTTCATCAACAACCCAAGGCATCATGTCAACACCTAATTCTGTTCTTAATGCTTGGAAATCTTCAAATGAACCTGATTCCATGACTTCTGACATTTGTTCATGAAAAGTTCCTCTTTCCACATTTGTTCCTAGAGCATTACTATTGCCTTGTCCAGTGTAAGCAAGCCCAAAACCAGCAACGGCAACAACAAGAGCGACAGCAAATAATGCTATAAATACTTTTTTCATTTTTTTCACCTATTTTGTTTTTTTTAACACTGCCTCACCATTTTCAATTATTGTTGCCAAAAATTTTGACACCACCCGCAAAGGCCCATCTCTTATTAAGCCTGAGCAGGTGTTAGCAACAATAATTGCTTTGCATTTTCAATTATTGTTGCCAAAAATTTTGACACCACCCGCAAAGGCCCATCTCTTATTAAGCCTGAGCAGGTGTAGGCAATAATAATTGCTTTGCATTTTCAATTATTGTTGCCAAAAATTTTGACACCACCCGCAAAGGCTCGTCTCTTATTAAGCCTGAGCAGGTGTAGGCAACAATAATTGTTTTGTTAAGCAAGTAAGTGTTTGTTTTTTGAGGGGGCAAGTTATTTTGCCTAGTGTTTCATAAGCTGAAACAAGGTATAATGATTACTGAAACCACTCGCATTTTATTAAAACCTGTAGAGAAAAAAATGAAATCAACTTAGAAAAAAATGGAATAAGTACAAAACATGATAGTAAAAGTAAATTTATTCTTTTAACTTCAAATATGCAAAACCTACACCTATTGAAATTAAAGCAACAAACATTCCTGTTGGTATTAACCCAAAAAGTTTTAGTGATAAAGCAATAAGACCTGCTGCGAGTGAAAAAGATAAGTGCCAAAGAACATTAACTATTGAACTTAAACTAGCACGATTTTTTGAAGGAATAAAATTTTGAGTGGCAGATTGATAAATAGTTGCCAAAGCATAATCAATAAATTCAAATAAAAATAAACCTATAACTGATAAAATAATTGATTTTGAAAAAGTAAAAATTAATATTGCTAATCCTAAAGCAATTGAGCCACGAATCATTGAGCTTCTTAGATTCCAAGAGGAAAGTAATTTTTCTCCAACAAAAGGACTTGCTAGAACTAGCACACTTATCAAACCATAAATTCCTGCAATGTTTGATTCTGAAATTCCTAGTATTTGAGCTAAAACTAAAGGAGCTATTAAGTAAAACATTTGTAAAGATAAATCTCCAAAGAAACCTATTGTTAAAAACTTTCTAAACTCTTTTTTTTGATTAGATAATAAAAAAATAATAGACTCTTTTGCTTGAAAAAACATTTTCTTAATAAAATTATGATCATTTTTAACAGGGAAAAAGTTTTTCTCCTCCATAAATATTAATAGTATAAAAAACATTGATAAATTAAGTAAAGCTATAACCAACCAAATGGTTTTAAAAGAACTAGCAACTATTAATAATCCTGCTAAACCTCCTATTATTCGACCACTTTTTTCAAAGAAAAAATATTTTGCATAAAAGTTTGCCATTTTCTTTTTATGCTCTCCTATGTTCAAATTATCAATAACCCAAGCAGTACTTATGCCTGACTGAAAAGCCCAAGCTACATCATGTAAAACGAATGCTAATGATAATAATAAGAAGCTTTCAAAACCGTAAAGACCAAAAAAAGCCAAACTCATCAATAAAAATGAAAATAAAACAGATTTCTTTCTAGAATAATGATCAGCAACAGTTCCAGAAGGAAACTCAAAAACAAGTAAGAATAATCTAGAAATACCAAACATTAAAGCCACTAAAGAAGCATCATAACCTAAACTAATGAAATACAATAACATTAATGCACTTGTTAATTGTCGTCTAAAACCATTTACAGAAGCAATACTATAAAACAATGCTTTAGTTCTCTTCTCAAAGTTATTCCAATACTGCGAAAAGCTCATTTACTAAGAAGAAAGAGTTTTATTTAAAAATTATTTGGAAAAAAACTTAACCCAAAAACCTTTTAAAGGGGTTGCTAACACAAAAAGATTACAGATACTTTTTTAATATCTTAACATGGGTGAAAAAATGTCGTATAAAATAAGTGTTAACAAAGAAACTTGTATTGGTTGTGGAGCTTGTACTACTTGTGATAATTTTGAAATGAATGAAGAAGGCAAATCAAAACCTAAAAAAGAAATTGTTGAAGAAATTAGTTGCAATCAAGACGCTGCAGATGCATGCCCTGTACAAGCAATCAAGGTTGAAAAACAAGAATAAATAAATTTATTATTATTATCAAACTCATTATTAAAACTAATTATAATTATTAAAGATTTGTTAAAACAATTTCAACTTTTTTGAAAAATAATTGTTCTTCTCGGATATATTCGTTTTAATTAAATTATCTTCAATTTTTTCTCAGTTACACTTAATAAAAAGTTCTTCTTTTAATTATTCATCAAGTTTTAGATGGTGATAATAATGTTTGAAGATCAAAAACAAAATATCAATGAAAAAACAAAAAGATCTAGTCGTTCTAAGAAAGAAAAGTCAAATATCTCTTTTGGACAAAAAGTTTTAGGAACTTTTAGTTTAGGTCTTCTAGGCACTTTTTGGTATAATCGTAAAGAATCAAAGATTGAAAGAACTAAAAAAGATGTTGAACTTTACAAATTAGAAAAAAATCTTCCTTGGTTTAGAAAACACAAATACGCTACTTATTTAGGAGTAGGTCTGATTGCTTACAGCTTAGTTGCTTGTCCAGAAAATTATGGAAAAACTATTTCTTCATTAAGAAATGATTTTCATCAAAGTTTTAGAACGAGTGTTGAATCAGGTGTTGAAATAGTTAAATCTGGAGCTCAATTAATAGAATCTAGAAGAAAAAATCAATACGAATCAAAAATAAAAGAAATTCAAGAACAAACAAAAAAATTAATAGATAAGGTCGAGAGTAACTATGATAAAACAATTAAGCAAAAAGAAGAATTATCTGAATCTAACACTCATCTTCAAGAATTATTAACTGATAAAGAGAAAAAATTATCTGAACTTTTAAGACAAAGAAACAATTATTTATCTAGCAACTCTAATTCTTCAAATAGAAATAGTTCATCAGGTAGTTTTAGTTTTAGTAGAACAATAACTAGTCATAAAAGTCCTGTAAGAAATCTTGAAAAAGTAATTTCAAGAGATGATTACATAGAAGTTGTTGTTCAAAGAGGAGATAGTATTTCTGCTTTAGCAAGTAAGATTTATTCCGGGAGTATGAATACTGATTTTTTTGATCGTTTAGGAGATTATAATGGTATTGAAAATGAGAATTTGATTTATCCTGGTCAAGTATTGAAATTTCCTAAAGATACAAAAGTGCTTTATCAACAATGAATCATCAAAAACAAATTTAATGATTTTAGAATAATAGGAGTTTTAGAATAACAACAATTGGCAATAAATGATATGTTCGCCTATCCCCAACATAAATGTTGGGGTATTACGGCTCACAAATAGTTGCCAATTGTTGGAATTACAAATTCGAGTGTTATTCGAGCTTGTATCATCAAGTTAAAACATGAAGTATTAAGCTCGAATTTGTAATAAAAAGAATTTTAAAATAGGGGGCTAAGAATATGAGTATTACTTCAAATAGGGCTAGCGATAGCTATGAAAAACTAGAAGAAAAAGTAAGAACTAAATTTAAAAACTTAGGGAAAAAGATTGTTCGTTCAATAATTATTAGCACTTTGTTTGTTAATAGTTTTTCTCCTTGCTTATCAACAGATAATTCCAAAAATCATGAATTAAAAGAACCAAGTTATAAGCTGCCTACTTTTACTTTGGTTGATAAATTAGAAGATCCTTTTAGCAAAATAGAAAAAAGTTTAGATTCCTATAAGTTCAGTTTTTTGTCTTTAACAAAAAAGAAGCCTGTTATGAAAGACCAATACAAGAACTTAGATTCAAACAAAAATGATTTTTCAAATAGATCAGAAATTCCTGTTTTAATGTATCATGGAATTGGCAATGGTAAGTATTGTGTTAAACCAGACAAGTTAAGAAGCGATTTAGAAACTCTTAAAGAAAAAGATTTTTATTTTGTTTCTTTACAAACATTCATAGATGAAGATTATTCTAAAATTCCTCAAGGAAAAACACCTGTTTTATTAACTTTTGATGATTCTTTAAACAGTCAATTAAATGGGGTTATTGTTAATGAAAAATTTGTCCCCAACACTAATTGTGCTGTCGGGATTCTAGAAGATTTTTTTAAGTCTAACCCAGATGTTGGTAAAGGAGGAGTTTTTTTCTTAAACAGTCATCCTTTTGGAACTAAATTTCGTAAAGAAAAACTAACTTACTTAGTAAATAATGGTTATGATCTTGAATATCACACTAGGTTCCATGTTAGTTTAAGAAAAGAAACTCCTGAATATGTTGACAGAGATTTAAAAAAATTTGAAGAAGAAATAAGAATTTATCTTCCTAATTATCATTCTAGAGCAGTTGCTTTTCCTTTCGGCGCTGATCCTAAAAAAGCAGTTGCTAATTTGATTAAAAAAAGGTTTTTAGCTGCTTTTGATGCAGAGTATCATCAACCAATTAGAAATTCTTTGTATGATGTTCCTAGAATTGAGATGAGTAATAGAAAAGGGGAAAGAAATAATTTACAAACATTTGTTCTTAAAAAAGAGTCTCAGTACTTCAAAAAACCATTGATGATTGTTAGTAAGAAATGAGAGGAGAAAAAAGATAGTGAAAGAAAAAAGAAAAAAAGTTAAAAAGATTTATATTTTGTTTTAATTCAAATTAACAAATACAGGTGGTCTATTCTTAACAAGTACATCTACATTAATTTGTTTATTAATTGTTGATTGACCATCACTAATTGTTGCTTCAACATAATAAATTCCTGCTTGTCCTTCTTGAGGAGTCCATTCGCCTTCATTATTAAAAGGTTCTGTGAAGCTTATGCTTAACTTATCACCATCAGGATCAACTATTTTTGAAGTATCAATCTTAATTGGTTGTCCTTCTTTAACAGTTATTGAAGTTGGGAAGTCATCATTTACAATTGGTGCCCTATTAACATTTAAAACATTTATTTCAATTGTTTTTGTTGTTTTGTGTGTTGCATCAGATGCTGTAACTGTTACTTCATAATTTCCTGCGTCTTCAAAAGTCGTCTGATAAGTTGAAGAAGTCATCCAACCAGAATAACCAATTATTAATCCATCTTGATCTACATCTGTTATGTCACAATCAAGATTAACGACTTCTCCTTCCTTAACAGTTATTGGACTTTCACAATTGATTTCAGGAGCTCTGTTTGCTCTGTGAATAACTACTAAGATATCTTCTGAAACATTTATTTTTCCATCTGAAGCAGTTATCGTAACTTTGTATTTACCTTCATCTCCTATACTTGTTTGCCATTCACCTTTGCTGTTAAATGGTTCTGAAAAATAATAATATACTGCATCTCCGTCAGGATCTTCTGCTTTAGGATTTAGTTTTACTAAGTTTCCTTCTGTTGATTCAACAACAAAAACTTCTCCTGTTAATCCTAAATAATCATCTTTTGAAGATGATTGAGAATCTTCTTTTGAAACCTCATCTGAAACTTCGTCTGAAACTTCATTATGATCATCAACTATCGACATATTTCCTTGTTGTTCTACAACTAAAGGATTGTCTTGTGAATCATTCTGTGTTTCTTCAATTGAAACATTAGATTGATTAAGAGTTTTTTCCTCAGTGATAATGGGTTGACAAGCAGCTAATATTAATGTTAATAAAGCTATAATCACAAATATTTTTTTCATAGTAATACCTCCATAAGACTTAAAATGACTTAAAATACGCTTAATGGTAGGTTGAAGAACGAACATTCATTTAAAAAGCTTTTGACTTTTAATCATTAAAGAGTGGTTATATGTGGTGTTTTTTAACTTATCTTTGTTCCTTTAAACTCTTTTTCTTCAATACAATTCTTTATTGCTGCCAAGTTCTTGCCATTTATTATGGCCACCTCTAAACCTAAAGTTTCTGCTTCCTTACTAGCAACTGGGTCAAAAGGTGCATTCAAACCAGGACTCCATTCTTTAGGAATTAGTTCTCTAAATTCTTTCCAAAAAATCTTTTCTATAATTTTAGCGTCTTTAAACTTATTAGGATCCTTGTCATAAACATAATCAATATTAGTTAGATTAATAATTTTTTTAGAACCAAGATTCTTAGCCAACAATACAGCATCATAATCCGTGCTAAAACTAGGTTTCCAGCCAGCTGCAACTACGATTTTATGTTCTCCAATAAGAGTCAAAGGTTTAGTAGGATCTTTGATAATTTTAGAAAAAGCATGTTTTTTGAAAATAGTTCTTAATAAATGAGCATTTATTCTAGTGGCATGGATTCCTAACCAATCAATATCTTCTGAATCAACGCCTTCAGAATCAAGCTTCACTACTTGTTTAGCTGCTTCTTGATATTTACGAGCTGTTTTCCCACCCCCTGTTATTAAAACGAATCTCTTATCAATGGTGGTTTTTATTTGTTCTTCTAACAATTCTTTGAAGTCCTTTAAAAAAGAAATATCAATATTATCAGGCACAATTAATGAACCTCCTAAAGATATAATTATAGTTTCCATGAATGATGATAATTATGATGCGAGTTTAAAAATACTTTGCATTTTTAGGGTTTGTCTCAAGAGTGCGTCGCCACCAGAATTATCACTAATTTTACCAATATTTAATAATATTTTCTAATAAATTTTACATGTAAATTTTACTAATGTAAAATTGTGATGATGCGACGAAACTTATAACGAAGCTTATCTTTGTTCATTTTTCATGTTAAAAACAGCTATTAAAGCCAATATTAGAACTACGAACACAACAGCATAAATCCATTGCAAATTCTTACTAGGAACTGAGATATCATCTTTATTTATTATAGCGTTCAACAATATTTTTTGATAGTCATCTTTACTCTTAACAATTAATTGAAAAGCTTTTGTTCCAGTAACGCCTGAATTGCTCTTAACAACTAATGAACCTTCTCTTGTTTCACCGGCGGGAACAACTATTAAAGAACCGGGATTAATAATCACTGAACCCCAATCTTGATAACCATCTGCTTGTAAAACATAAGCTTGACTTTCTGAAGCAGTGTTTTTAATAGTGAAAGGATAAATTCCTCCATCAACAGAGTTAACATCTTGCATTTCACTTATATCCATTAATGACTTATCAGAACCAGGACCAACATAATTGTTTGAACAAATAGCTGAGTGCAAAAAATTCATTGAACTAGGTATGTAAAAGAATTCTTTTACTCCAGGCATGCTAGGAAATTCTACTGATAATACTAAACCATAAGTATTTTTAGAAACACAAGGAGGAGCTCTTAACAAGAACTCGTATTCACTAAGAGTGTCAGCATCTAGTTGGGAAACTATTTGAGAACTCTCAAGACCTAATTCTGGAATCTGAATTTTTAATACCATATTCCTTATAGCAGTTTCACGATTATTCATTAGTTTAGTTTTAACTGAGAAAGATCTTCCTTCAACAACTTGTTCAGGATCAATCTCTATAGATTCAACAACTAAATCACAAGCATCACCTCGACCATTACTGTTTTGATCAAGTTGATCAGGATTAGCTAATCCAAGACAATTATCTCTTATATCAGCCACTTTATCACAATCAAGATCGTCAAGAAGAGTTCCTGAACTTTGAGCAATATAACAACCCCCAAATGTTCTTGGAACACCAACTACCATTCTTGGAGGAATATCTGGATTCTCATAAAGCTCGTCGTAAGTTCGCCATTCATCAGAACTATAAGCACCATAATAATCATGATAATTAACTGCAGATACAAAATGAGTATTCATTAATAAAAACAATAAGAACAATCCAAATAATCCGACTAAACTAAAAATTCCGGTTTTAATTCCAGTTTTAACTTTGGTTTTAACTTTAGTTTTAACTTTGGTTTTAATTCCACTTGTCATTACTCTGGAGTTCATCATAATAATATAAATAATATTGTTCTTATTTATAAAATTATTGTGAGAATTTGATGGACGAGATTAATGAACGACATCAATAAGTAGAATGAGAAAAATAGGCAGGATGAGAAAACAAGTTATAAAAAACAAAACAAAAAAACAAAACAAAACAAATATGTTTAATAAACCACAACTTATTTAAATAGGTCTTTCGAGGAAAGTATTGAGGACAAAGAAAGTATTGATATTACATTTTGTTTAATAGGTGGATGAGGATAAGGTATTGTAGATGGTATTAGGAAGTATAGGTTTTTTAAGAGATGCATTTCTCAATCCAACAGGCATTCTAGCAATACTTTTCTTAATACCATTCATAATTCTTTACTTAATAAAACCTAAGCCTTTAAGAGAAAAACTTCCTAGTTTGATGTTCATGCTTAAAGATTCTGGTAAGAATAAGATAAATTCTTTTTTCAGGACTTTCACCAAAGACTTATTATTGTGGATTCAGTTAATAGTTCTTTTAGCAATGATTCTTGCAATAGCACAACCATACATCAATGTTCCTAAATCTTATTTAGTAAAACAAACAGTTTTAGTTGTTGATGTTAGTGCTAGTATGCAAGCAGATTCTAGATTCAGCAACGCTATAGACGAAGCAAGGAATTCTTTAGGAAGCGAGAACACTATAATATTAATTAAGAGTTCTCCTGAAATCTTAGTTGAAAAAGTGGGTAGTTCAACAGCAGATAAAGCTTTAAAAAACCTTGAAGTCACAGATACAACTTCTAATATTCATGATGCTTTAAGATTAGCTAATAACTATGCAGGTCCAGGAGTAAAAATAGCTATTTTTTCCGATATGAAACGATCTGAAGGGGCTGATTATAAATCTTTGATAGCAGAGATGAAAAGTAAAGGATCCATTGTTGAGATTAATCAAGAAAAAAGTAATACTGACAATGTTGGAATAATTGATTTATCAATAAAAGATTCAAAAGGTGATGTTTGGATAAAAAATTATAATAATAAACCTGAAACTGTAAACTTAGAAATTGGTGATTCTAAACAAGAAGTTTTATTAGACAAGTTCGAGACTAAACAAGTAGAGTTTGAAACACCTGTTGGTTTAAGCAAATTAAAAATTGATTCTAAAGACGATTTGAAAGTTGATAATGTTGCTTGGATAAGTACACCTACTAATAATGATTTGAAAGTCTTAGTTATAACCAATGACAAAGATTCTTTTGAAAAAAGTAATTTTAAACTGGCCGCCAACTTAATAACTAAAAATTATAAGGTAAACATTAATTTTGAATACGCTATTCCTCCTAAGATTCCTAACTTAAATCATGACTTATACATTATTTACAAAGTAAATCCTGATTTTATTCTCCCTGGTTATATTAAGAATTTGAATGAAAAAGTCACTAATGGTGCTTCGTTAATAATATTTAATTATGATAAAGTTTTTCAACTCGGATTAGGAGAATTAATGCCTGTTTCTTACATAGGTAAAGGCGATAGACAAAGCGTTATTGGTGAAGAAACACTAATAACTAAAGACATAGAATTTGGTCAAGTTAGTCAATACACTAAAGTTAAGTCTGATGAAAGCTCCATAACTCTTGCTAAAGTTGGGGACGACCCTATTATTAGCATTAAAAAGCTTGGCAAAGGAAATTCTTTATATTATGGAATAAATGATGATAAGAGTACTTTTAGAAATGATCCTACTTACCCTGTCTTTTGGAGGAGAACAATTGATTTTTTGACTAATAGACCTGATATTAATTCTCTTAATGTTCTTACTGGTTCTTTATTAAACTTAGCTAAAGTTCAGACTATAAAATTACCTGATGGTGCAAAAGTCAAAACTAATGTTTTGAGATTAGAAAAACAAGGTCCTTATGTTCTCGAGGATAGGGTTGTTGTGGCTAACTTATTATCAGATCCTGAATCTGACCTTAGTAGTCCTGAAGAAAAAAGTGATGATTTAAAACAATCTGAAATTAATAATAGTAAAGAAAAAGCTAAAAAAGAAATAACTGATTATTTGTTATGGATTGCAATAATCTTTATTTTCCTAGAACTTATTTACATAAAATTAAGAGGTGATTTTTGAATAATGCTTGAGTTCTTACCAACAATTAAATTTGATGATCCAGGAATGTTTTGGTGGTTGTTATTAATAATAGTTTTGTTAGTGATTATTATTAAAGATTTTGTTAATTTAAAATTAATGCCTCAAGAAGAGACTAGAAGAAGAAAGACTCGTTTTTGGATTTTTATTAGTAGATCTTTAATCCTCTTATTATTAGTTATGAGTCTTGCTTCTCCTTACATTCCTAAAGTTACTGAAACTCAAGGTAATCCTAGAATATCTTTATTAGTTGATAAGAGTAATTCGATGAATTTTTTAGATTCTTCGTTTTTAGATAGTTTAAAAACTTCTCTTGACAAAAAAATTCCTGTTTCTGTTAAAGAATTTGGTTCTGCAGAGACTAGTAATTTAGGAGAATCAATTCTCGAAAATCTTGAACAAGGAGGGAGTATGATAGTTTTTAGTGATGGTAATGTTAATAAAGGTGCTTCTTTAGATGATGTGGCTCTTTATGCCAGTAATTTAAATGCTAGCATCAGTGTTTTGAATTCTTCCAGCTTAAAAGACGAGTTTGCAATTGTTATTAATGGGCCTTCCAAGATCGTTGCAGATACTGAAGAAAATTATTTTGTTAAAGTAACAGGTACTACTAATGATAAAAAAGTCAAGATTCGTGTAACTGTTGATAATACAGTTGTTTTGAATGAAGAAACTTATCCTGGTGTTGTTGAGTTTTCTAAGGCTCTTGGAGAAGGAGATCATGAATTCACAGCTGAAATACTCAGTCCTGATTCTTATATTAATAATAACAAGTTTTTCAAAGTTGTTCATAGCTTAAAAAAACCTAAGATTTTGTTGATTGCTAATAAGAAAAATTCTCCTGTCGAACAATTTTTAAAACAATTATACTCTGTTGATTATAAGAGTTTCATTGATAAAAATACTGATTTAAAACCTTATTACAGCGTTGTTCTCGACGATGTTGGTGAAGAAAAAGTTTCTGATGGTGTTCAAAATCTTAACAATTACTTGTTAGATGAAGAAGGAAATTATTATGGTAATGGCCTAGTTGTTCTTGGTGGACTTAATAGTTTTGATAAGGGTGGTTATTCTTCTTCTCCTATTAGAACATTATTGCCGGTAAATGTTGGTAAAGGTAAGAAAAAGACTGGTAATGACAATTTAGTGTTTATTCTTGGACTCACAGGAGGGACTGGTGGAACAAAATTTGTTAAGCAAGAAAATGGAAGTTATTTAGAAGTTAAAGAAGCTGTTCCTACTGAAGCGATTATTAGGAGTCAAGCAATTAATGCTATTGAACAATTAAGAATTGATAATAAGGTAGGAGTTGTTGCTTTTGGTATTACTAGTATTGGACATTCTGAAAATGTTGATGTTGCTAGAGAAAAAACTGTTGCTGTTCTTGAAAATGTTGATTATTTGTACAATAATCGTGAAAACATAATAAATGATATTAAGGATATTCGTGGAGGAGGTTCTTATAACCTTGGCATAGCATTTAGAAAAGCTATTGATATGCTTAAGGATAAAACAGGCAATAAACATATAATTCTTTTGACTGATGGAAGGTTTTGTGCAGGTTTTGGTTTTGATTGTAAAGAAGCAAAGATGGTTCTTAATCAAGTTTCTAATCTTAAAAAAATGGGTATTAATGTTATGACTGTTGGTGTTGGCCCTGAGAATGATGAAAATTTTGGAAAAAAAGTTGACGAAATTTTCTTGAAAGAACTTGCTAAAACAGGCGATGGAACTTATGATAGAGCTACTAAATTACAAACTCTTCTTATTAAATGGGGTGATCCTGAAGCTAAAAAGTATGGAGAAGAATTTAGTTTAGTTCCTCTAAGTCTAACTCATTTTATTACTAGAGATTTAGAGTTTAATAGTTCGTTTAATGGTTTTAATCAGGTTTATCCTAAGGATAGTTCTGAATTATTAATTACTAATGATGGTGGTCAACCTGCTCTTACTGTTTGGCGTTATGGTAATGGAAGAGTTGCTTCTTGGAATGTTTTTAGAGGCAATGGTCTTGGAGGATTGTTAAATCAAGATAGTGAGGTTATGAGTAGAACTTTAAATTGGGCCATTGGTGATCCTGAAAGAAAAGAAAAACATTCTGTTTCTATTCAAGATAGTCGAGTTAATGAAGAAATAAAAGTTGTTGTTAAAAGTGATACTCCTGTTTCTGTTGAAGGTTTAGATTTCATTAAGAGTGGAGATTATTATGAAGCTAGTTTTTCTTCTAAGAATAAAAAAGTTGGTTTTGGAGAGTTGTTAGGAACTAAGTATGCTATTAATAATCCTAGTGAGTATGATGAAGTGGGTTTTAATAATCAATTATTAAGTCTTAGCCAATTAACTGGTGGGAAAGTGTTTTCTCCTAAAGATATTGATGCAATGGTTGAACATGCTGAAGAAGTTTCTAAAAAAGTTACTCTTGACAAAAAATATATTAAGTATCCTTTGTTAATTATTGCAATAATAATATTTTTATTTGAGATTTATATTAGAAAGCTTACTGAGAGGAGAAAAAAATGAGTGAAAAAAATTATTTAAAAAATAATATTAACACTACACTATTAGTTTTAATAATCGTTGTTGTTATCGCCACTGTCAGTACAGCTATCTTTTTCAATAAGGGTCTTACTAAAAGGACTAGTGATTTTGAGACCACTTATGATAATCTTACAAGTTGTCAAACCCAATTAACTAATTATAAAAATCAGTTAGAACAGAAAGAAGAAGAATTAAATAGTACGAGTGCAGATATTAGGAAATATGACCAGTTATACGAAAAAAAAGTAGCTCAAATAACCGATAAAGATTCTCAGATTAGTCAGCTTACCGGTGAAAAGAACAATGCCATTCTTTTAAAAGAACAATTCAAAACACAATATGAGTCTGAAAAGAAACAATATGAGTCTGAAAAGAAAGATAAAGAGAGTTTACAAAACGATTACGACTCTTTAAATAGTGATTATAAAAAACTTAAACAAGATTACGCTCAATTAAAAGACGACTACGATGTTTGTACTAGTAGTTGAATTTGTACTGGTTTAAGAAAATAAAAAATAGTTAAATTAAAATGGTTAAAATTAAAGAGATGTTTGAAGAAGTTAAGTTTGAGATGTTCAAAGTAGTTTTACTTGGAGCGTTCTTAGATTCAGCCATATTTTTTTTAATATCTTACTTGGTGCTTAGTGTTTTTAGTATAGGCATACTTATTCCTTTGTTAGCAGCCATAATTTATCTTGTAATTAGGTCTTTTTTTAACATGAAAAAGATTAGTCTTAAAGAGATTGAAAAGAGAAATCCCAGTGTTAAAGAAATGCTTAGAACTGCTTCTGATAATCAAGAAGAGGATAGTTTCATGGCACGCGCATTATTTGAAGAAGTTTTGGATAAAATGAAAGCAGTTAGTTCTGGCAGTTTTATCAGTCTTAAACAAATGATGAAAAAATTAGTTGTAATATTCATAATTTCTAGTTTATTATTCACAATCGCTTTTTTTAATATTAATATAAGTAAGTTTGAAAATCCTTTTGCAAATGTTAATTTAAATTTTTTTCAAAATAAACAAACTCAAGAAAAAGCCATTCAAGAAGCTGGTTTAGTTACTTTGGGTTCTGGAAAAATAGATATTAATTTAAAACAAAATCTTAATCAAATAGATTTTAATTCAGTAAGTAACCCAGAAGATACTGGTGCGTTAGCTGATGAATTAGAAGGGGATGTTAATGCTAAAGCATCTAAGGCTTATACTAAATCTTTAGATGATATTAATGACAGAAAAACTGCTGCTGAGTATTCTCAGAAGATTAAATGAAAATATTTATATGATTTGAATAAATTAAAAATGTAGGTGAACAAAAAATGGCTATGGATAATGTTAAGAACATTGAAAAATTAAAAAGTACTTTTAGTAATATTGTTAGTGAAATTGCTAAAAAAATTGTTGGTCAAGAAGAAGTTTTAGAACAAATATTGGTTGCTATCTTGTGTGATGCTAATGCTTTATTAGAAAGTTTTCCTGGTCTTGGAAAAACTAGTATGATAAGTGCAGTGAGCCAAGTTATGAAATTAAAATTTTCTAGGATTCAAGGAACTCCTGATTTAATGCCTTCGGACATTATTGGTACTTATGTAATCGAGGATCGTGATGGTAAAAAAATTTTCAAATTCCAAAAAGGACCTATCTTTGCAAATATTGTTTTGATGGATGAGATTAATAGAGCCACTCCTAAAACACAGGCGGCCCTCTTGGAAGCTATGCAAGAGAAACAAGTAACAGTAGGTAATCAAACTTTTCCTTTAGATAAGCCTTTCTTTGTTCTTGCTACTCAAAACCCTATTGATCAAGAAGGAACTTATCCTTTACCTGAAGCTCAAACTGATAGGTTTTTGTTAAAAATCTTACTTGATTATCCTAAAAAAGAAGATGAATTAGAAATTGTTGAAAGATATACTGGTGCTTCTGAAATTCCTCAACTAAATAGTTTACTTAGTGGTGATTCTTTAGTTTTATTACAAAAACTTGCTAGACAAGTTCCTATTGCTAATGATATTAAGAAAAAAGCTGTTGAGATTGTTCAAAAAACTAGGAAACTTCCTGAATTAATAGAGTATGGTGCTAGTCCAAGAGCCAGTATTGGCATAATAATGGCTGCTAAAGCTAAGGCTCTTATTGATGGACGAAAATATGTTAGTTTAAAAGATGTTGAACAAATGGCTCACCCAATTCTTAGGCATAGATTAATTTTAAGTTTCAAAGCAGAAAGAGAAGGACTTAATGCTGATGATGTAATCAATAAAATTATTGGTTAAGTATTCATCGTTATAAAATAAAATGGTTATAAAACTAGACTTCCTAAAAAGCCTTGATAGGTTACAAATAATCCTTAAGAAAAGGATTCACGCAGATGTTCAAGGTAGTCATGAATCTCCTATGGGGGGTCAAGGTCTTGTTTTTCAAGATTACAAAGCTTATGTTCCGGGAGATGATTTTAGACATATTGATTGGAAAGTTTATGCTCGTACTGATAAATTCTTTGTTAAGAGGTTTGAAGAAGAAAGAAACATGACTATTCACATCCTTGTTGATAGTAGTGCAAGCATGAATTATGGTCGAAGAATAAAAAAGTTTGAATATGCTGCCATGGTGGGTCTTGGTTTTAGTTATATGGCTATGAAAAAAAATGAGCGATTTAATTTTAATACCTTCACTAGTGAAGTAACCAAGTTTAGGTCGGGCAAAGGTGCTAATCAACTTGTTAAGATTCATGATTTTGTTTCTAAATTAAAAGTTGATGGTCAAAGTTTTTTCAAAGAAGCAATGGATTCCTATAAAAAAAATATTACTAGTAAAAGTTTAATTGTTTTAATAAGCGATTTTCTTTATGATTTAGAAGAAATAAGAGTTGTTTTGAAACAATATCACAAATCAGAATTATTCATTATTCAAGTACTCGACCCTGCTGAAAGAGAATTAGTTATTAACGGGGATGTTATTCTTGAAGATAGTGAGACTCATGAAAGATTAAGAACTTTTATTTCTAAGAGAATGAAAAATAATTATCAAAACAAATTAGATAATCATATCTTTAAATTAAAAGATTTATGCGATGATGTTGATGCAAACTTCGTATCAGTTACTACAGACACCCCTATATTTGAAACTTTTTATCATGTTTTGAGTTAGAAGCCTAAAAATTCTTTTTTGTCTATTTTACTTTCTTTTGCTTTATTGTTTTTTAAATCTTCTTCAATCATTGTTTCAAACAAAGGTATCTTTATTGGTAGAGCAAAAGGTGCGAAGTTTGTTGTAACTATTGCTTCTCCTTTATCAAGACTGGCTATTGCTCGATCATCTTTAGTTAAATCTTGAGCAGCACTATCAATGATTGCTTGTCTCTCAGGTTTCATCTCTATACCAAGAACTATTTTGGTATTCATATTAGCAAGTACTTGACGAGGAATGAGACTGGGAAGCTGAGTGATTGCGAGTAGACCAACATGAAATTTTCTTCCTTCTCTAGCTATTGTTGAGAAAATGTTAGGACCTGCTTCTAAGACTTCTTTTCCAAGAACCCTAGGAGCTTCTTCTAAAACTATTGATATCAAAGGTTTGTCTTTCAATTGATTTTTAAGTCTATAATTTTTATATCTTTTAAAAATTTCAGTTGTGATTAAAGAACCAACTAATATTTCTTCTCGACCATCGAATGAACTAGTATCAATAACAACCATTCTTCCTTGTTCAAGATTTTGACAAATATCATTAATAGTAGTGTTACCTGAGCTTAAAGAGTAAGAGCCTTCTGTAATCATTCTTGAATCAGCAGAATCAAAACTTAGTTTTAGTATTTGCATAATCTTTCTTCTAAGAACAGCTAAACTCAATTCGTGAAAACCTGAACCTAAAGGTTTTTCTAAAACTATTGCTTCAATAAACTCTTCCCCATACTTTCGATAAAAAGCGTTGAGAGCATCTTTTTGAGGACTGCTTAGCTCTAAACTACCATTAAAATGACTTGGTTTAATCTTTGTTAAATTAAATATTAAAGAGTTATCTCCAGGGAGAGGATCTCGAGAGTACCTTATTATTTTTTCTTGTTTCTTAGGGTGTTTCTCTAGAGCATCTTTGTAATACTCGTCATGAGGATCTAAAACCAATATTCCTGCGTAATTTTGGTAAGCGAGTTTCCACAACATACATTTTAACAAGTTGCTTTTACCTCTTCCAGTTGTTGCTGGAATTAAGATGTGATGACTTAATGCTTTTTCTCCGTCTATTGAGATGTTAAAGTTTAATGTTTTACTACCACTCCTCAGTTTTCCTAGGAAGAGAGGTTTTTTTGGTTTGCTAAGAAATTGTAAATCCTTTTCTTCAACTGTTCTTAGTTTTGAGAAGAAACTTGGTAAAGATTTAGAGGTTCTTTCTTTTCCTTCCTTGTTAATTGTTATTAGTGGTTTGAGTTTTGATAAAGTATAATTTCTAAGTTCTGGACTCATGAATTCTATAGATCCTTTAGTGTCTTCGAGTTCCATACCACTTATTAATTCTAAGTTTTGTTGAGATATTTGACTTCCATATTCTAAATCATAGACTTGAAGCAAGGTTTTTTTTGTTTCTTTTCCTTGTTCTGTTTCAACTTGAGACTCTGCTATTAATAATTCTCCTATTTCAAATTGTTCTTTAGATTTTTCTCTTGCAAGAAGCTCGTTAAAAGAGCCTGAGATTATTAATCCTTTTTCTTTTATTAGCATAAAAAAAGAGAATTGTAATGAGTTTTTAAAGATTTGTTTAAGTTATTAAAAGCTAATCAAACCCAGCCCTTAAACAAAGACAATATCATCACTACTACAATTAACATTCCAGTTCTTATTATTATTTATAATTTATTTATTTATTTATTTATAATTAGTAATAATTACATGGCCCAATTCTTTCTTGCTAATTCTAAAAAAGTCTTTTTTTCTTCTTCACTCATCAAAACACATTCAACTTCTATTTTATAATCTTTTAAGTTTTCTTTTATTGAATTGATTAATGCTTGTTTTATGGGAATCTCTAAAAAAGGCAGTTTTAGTTTAATCAAAAAAGTTTCTTTTTCTTGAGAAGAATCTTTTATTTCTCCAATCATTCCTAATTCAACCAAACTAAGATTTATTTCAGGATGCTTTAATAATTTCAAAGAGTTTAATATTTTTTTGTTAGTTTTTTTATTAATAATTTCTTCTTGCTTTTTCAAATAAATTATTTTTTTATCAACACCAACTTCTTTTTTCAATTCTTCAATAACTTCTTCTAACTCAATTGCTAAAATCTTTAAACTTTCAACAATATTAATTTCCCTAGAAATTATTGGAACAAACTTTTTTCTCATCCTAACAATATTAGGACCCATTACAAAAGCCACTAAAACAGATATTTGTTTCAAAAGATCTGAAACTTTGGTTGCTTTTTGCGGATCTCCATGAATCTTTTCTTTAGGAGTCGTATTCAAAATTTCTTTTTCAAATTCAAGCTTTTTTGATTCTTGATTAAAGATGTAAATCAAGTATTTCTTAGCAGAACCAAAATGTTCTTTAGTGTAATTAATACCATCGTCGGTCGCAAAAGCAAATCTTACTTTCTCATCAACAATTAATTTATTATTTTTATTTTTATCATTATTATTACTATTATTACTATTACTATTATTATTATTATTATTATTATTCAGTTTATTACCACTATTACTTTTAAGATCAAAATTCATTTTTTTATTTCCCTCAACCTTTTTATTTTCAAAAACATTATTTTTACAAAAAAACATTATTTTATCAATTATTCTTTTTAATTCCTCTTTTGAAGTTTCTTCTTCTAGAACAAAAGGTTCTCCAGAATCACTAGACTCAACTATTTTTTTATTCATACTCAACTTACCTAAAAAATCAATTTTGTTTTCTAAAGAAACTTTTTCAATAGAACCTTCTCCAAAGATTCCTCCAGACATATTTTCTATAAATCCAATAATTGGAACTTTCATTTTTTCAGCAAAATCTACTGATTTAAGAGAATCAATAATAGAAACTTCTTGAGGTGTAGAAACAATTATTGCTCCCGTAACATTTTTTAGTAATTGAACAACACTTATGTGTTCATCACCCGTTCCTGGAGGAAAATCAACTATTAAATAATCTAATTCCCCCCAATCAACATCTTCTATAAATTGTTTTAATAAATTGTGTTTAAGAGGGCCTCTCCAAATAATAGCTTTGTTTGTTTCTGCAAAAAAACCAACTGAAACAACTTTAAAAGAAGGATTTATTTTTAAAGGAATTATTTTATTTGTAACATTGTCAACTAATAATTTTTTGTTTTTTAAACCTAACATTTTTGGTGCGTTAGGACCATGAATATCAACATCCATTAAACCTACTTTATAACCTAGTTGGTTTAAGAAATAAGCAATATTCACTGCAATAGTTGTTTTACCAACTCCACCTTTACCACTCATCACCAATAATTTATTTTTGATAACCATTGTAAAATCACCCATATATTAGTAAAAAAAGCATGATTAAAATAAAAAATTAACTATTTAAAAAAAACTAAAAAAATAAACTGTTTTACCAAAAGCTTATAAATAAGTTCTTTCTCATATTATTTATATAATGTATGTATATTATGTATATATATTATGTATAAGAGGTGTGTTATATGAGTAATAATTATAATTATAATAATTCTAGCAAAGTAATCAAAGTAGCTATTAACGGTTTTGGCCGTATTGGGAGAATGGTTTTCAGAGCAGGATTCGACGACGAAAATATTGAATTCTTAGCTATTAATGATTTGACAGACACTAAGACTTTAGCTTATTTGTTAAAGAATGATAGTGTTCATGGAAAGTTTCTTCACGAAGTTTCCTTCGATGAACAACACTTAATAATAGATGGAAAATACATCAGGGTTTACGCAGAGAGAGATCCAGAAGCTCTTCCTTGGAAAGATCATGATATTGATGTTGCTATTGAGAGTACTGGTTTTTTTAGGACTAGAGAATTATTAGAAAAACACTTGCGAGCAGGAGCTAAAAAAGTTCTTTTAAGTGCGCCTGCTAAGAGTAATGATGTTAAAACAATAGTTGTTGGTGTTAATGAACATTTAATAATTCCTGAAGACACCATTATTAGTAATGCATCTTGTACTACTAATAGCTTAGCACCAATAGTAAAAGTTTTGAATGATAATTACGGAATAGAACATGGTTTTATGACAACTATTCATAGTTATACAGGCGATCAAAAATTAGTTGATGCTCCTAATAAAGATCTTAGAAGAGGACGAAGTGCTGCAATTAATATTGTTCCTACAACAACAGGGGCAGCAGTTGCAGTTACAAAAGTTATTCCTGAATTACAAGGAAAACTCGATGGCGTGGCTGTTAGAGTTCCTACTCCTGATGGTTCACTTACTGATTTTGTTTGCAAATTAAAAAAATCCACTACTAAAGAAGAAATTAATTGGTTATTCAACGAGGTATCTAAGAATCATATGAAAGGAATTCTTCATTACAGCGAAGATCCTCTTGTTTCAAGCGATATCGTAGGAGATAATTGTTCAACTATTCTTGATGCTAAAAACACCAAAGTAATTGATGGTAGTTTCATTAAAATAATGACTTGGTATGATAATGAGTGGGGTTACTCCAATCGAATGATTGACCTAGTGAAGTTGATGATGAAGAAGTAAATAAAAAGAGTGAAAACCAATTATTTTTCTAATTTATTTTTCAAATTAACTTATTTTTTTCGAATTTTCTTTCCTCCCTCGCTGTCTTCTCGGAAAAATAACCAATACTTTTTTAAAGTGGTGAAGTATTAAATCTATTCTTATGGGTGATTTTGGCGTTAAGACGATAAAAGAGTTAGCTATAGAAGGCTTGATTGAAGGGAAAAAAGTTCTTATAAGAACTGACTTTAATGTTCCTTTAAAAAACGGAATGATTAGCGATGATTCTAGAATAAAAAGCACTATGCCTAGCATCCGTTTCTGCTTAGAAAATGGTGCTTCTCAAATAATACTTATGAGTCACCTTGGAAGACCGAAAGGAAAAGTTGATAAGAAACTTAGTCTAAAACCAGTTGCTGAGAAACTTTCTGAGCTCATGAATGAAAAAGTTTATTTCTTTGATAAGTATTTAGAAAAACCTATTCCTAAAACTAAAAAATTAGTATTACTTGAAAATCTAAGGTTTAATGAAGAAGAAACTAGTAATGAAAAAAAATTCTCAAAAAAACTTGCAAGTCTTGGAGACATATTTATTCAAGATGCTTTTGGTACTTGTCATAGAGAACACGCAAGCACAGTAGGAGTTCCTGAAATTATGAAAAAAGAAAAAAAGATTTTGGGAATTGGTTTCTTAGTCGAGAAAGAATTAGAAATGCTTAACTTTAACAATGTAAGTTACCCTTTTTATGCTATCCTTGGTTGCGCAAAAATTAGTGACAAGATAGAAGTTATTGAAGAATTATTAAAAAGAGTTGACAAATTATTTTTAGGAGGAGCAATAGTTTTTACTTTCTTAAAAGCTCAAGGTTATGAAGTTGGAACTTCTTTAGTTGAAGATGACAAACTTGATTTAGCCAAAAAATTATTAAAAGAACACAAAAACAAATTAGTTTTCCCAGTTGACATAGTTATTAGTGATGATGTTGATGGTGGTGAAATATTTACTGTTGATTTTGATAAAATTCCTGAAAACATGAAAGGTCTTGATATTGGAGATGAATCTGTAGACTTATTTAAAGAAGAATTAGAAGAAGCATCAACAATTTTTTGGAACGGACCATTAGGTGTTTTTGAAATGCCTCCTTTTGATACTGCCACAAGAGATATTGCAGAATACCTTGCTAAAAGCATGAAACACGTAGTTATTGGAGGAGGAGATACTCATAAAGCAATAAATGATTTTAGATTACAACATTACTTCACCCATATAAGCACTGGTGGAGGAGCTGCACTCGAACTAGTCGCAGGACATAAACTGCCAGCAATAGAGATACTGAAAGAATAAAGAAAAAATAAAATCATTAAAAAAAGTTTTTCTCAAATTCAAATCTTCAGCGTAGTTACTTTACTTACTCCGTGTTCATTCATAGAAACACCAAATAAGTTATCTGCTTCTGCAATTACGCCATCATTATGACTAATAATTAAGTATTGAGCATTTTCACAATACTCTCTAACAAGACTAGCTAGTTTTCCAGAATTATTCTTATCAAGAGCTGCATCAACTTCATCCATAATATAAAAGCTAGCAGGTTCGTGTTCTTGAACAGCGAATAAGAATGCAAGAGCAGTCATGGTCTTCTCCCCACCGCTTAATGAACGAATATCCATGTATTTCTTGCCAGAAAGTTTTACTTTAATAAACATTCCTCCTTCAAGAGGAGATTTTTGGTTTTCTAAATCAAGATAAGCAGTTCCTTTAGTGCTTAACCTTTTGAAGAATGCTTGAAAATTTTTATCCACAACTTCAAAAGTGTTCATGAATAATTGTGTTTTCTTAGAATCAATCTCATTAATCATCAACAAAACATCTTCTCTTTCTGCTTGTAAACCATTCTTTTTATTTACTAAAACATCATACTCCTCTTTTACTTTTTCATAAATTTCAAGAGCCTTCATATTAACAGCACCAATAGTTTCCATCAATCTCTCGAACTGCTTTATTTCTAAAAGAATTTCTTCCTCAGGTTTATTTTTATAAGGTTCTACTCCTTTAAACTGATTGGCTTCTTCTTTTAATCCTGCTAACTCAGCACTTATCCTTGCGTTTTCTAATCCGACTCCTGAATTCTTGTTTTCAAGAGTTCTATTATCATCATCTAATATCCTTATTTTATTTTCAAATTCAGAAACCTTATCGTTAAGCTTGTTACGCTTAGTGAATAATTCTTTGAATTGCTTGAAGAATTTTTCTTCTGCTTCTTCTTTGCTTTTCAAAGATTTTTGTTCTTTGTTCAAATCTGAGTCTAATGTTTTCTTTTCTTTTTCAAAAGCTTTTATTTCAGAATCATGTTGTTTCAAAATTTTTGTTATGGACTCATATTCAGGTCCAAGAATATTCTTTATTTCACTATCACTATTTTTTAATTCTCCACTAAGCTCTGCAATCTCTGTTTTTAATTCAGTCCTTTTATCTTCAAAACTATTTAATTCAGCGAGAACAGAAGGACTTCTCATAGTGCTTATCTTATCTCTAAGTTGTTGTTTCTCTGCTTTTAAATAACCTAATTTAGAAGTTAATTCAGTGATAGAATCCATTAAAGAATCCATTCTCTTTTCTTGTTCAACAAGAGTTTTTTTCAACCGCTTCTTTTCATCAGAATCAAGACCAATATCTTCTTGATCCAAGTGTAATGATTTTTCTAACTTAATAATTTCTCCCTCGAGACTTGCTTTGTGCTCTCTTAATCTCTGAATTAATTCCTCATTATCTTTTCTTTTTTGTTCCAATCTAGAAACCAATGTTTCATTATCAGAAAGTTCTTTCTCTAATTTTTTAATTTCTTCTTGAACTTCTTTTTCTTGGAAACCAATACCCATCCTCTTAGGATTCAAATAACCGCCTCTCATAGCCCCACTAGTTTCTACTAAGTCACCAGTAAGAGTAACCATCCTAATTTTTCCGACACCAATTTTTCTAGCAGTTTCAATATTATCAACAACAACAGTGTTTCCAAAAACAAACTTGAAAACCTGATCGTATTTCTTCTCATAACTAACTAATTCAGTACAAAAACCTTTAATTGAATTACCAGAAGTCTTCAGAGTAATTGATTGTTTTACAGGAGCCCTAATCTTGTTCATAGGCAGAAAAGTTGCAACTCCTAACTTATTTTGTTTAAGATAAGAAATGCATTGAGCAGCAACCTTGTCATCATCAACAACAATAGAAGTCATCCTACTACCAGCTGCAATTTCTAAAGCAAGAGCGTGTTCTTTAGAAACATTACCTAACTCAGCAATTGTTCCATGAATGCCTTTAATAGTTCCTTGTTTTTTTAGTTCTAAAATTCTTTGAATAGCCATGCCACCAGCCATTCGTTCATGAATACCACTTTGTTTTGATTGTAACTTGCTTAGTTCTTCTCGAGCATTAAGCAATTTTCCTCTAGCATTTTGTAATTGAGCAGCATAATTACTATCTTCATTCATTGCTTGACTAAGTTCTTTAGTGGATTTTTTGAAATTCTCCTTGTGAATCTTAAGCTTGTCAAGTTCAACCTTGTTCTTCTTATTAATCTCAGCTAGCTTAGCTATTTTACCATCAATTTGTTCAAGAGAAATCTCTACTCTGTCCTTTTCTCTCAAAAGATCTTGTTGTTCGGTTCTTTGCTTAGAAATTTGTTCACCAATAGTTTCTGCTTCTTCATCAATTTCTTCTATTCGTTTATCAACTCCACTAGCAGCCTCTACACTGTGTTTTGATTTAAATTCTGTAATTCTTTTTTCAAGCTTATCTATTGATTCTTCTCTAATTTTAATTCTTTTTTTAAGATCATCCTTATTCTTTACAAGGAGGTTCATCTTAGAATCAATATCTTGATTTTGTTTAAGCAAATCATCTTTTCTTTCTCTTAACTTTAAGATTTCTGACTCAATAGTTTCTGCTCTTTGATTCTTAACAGCAATAGAAACTTTAAGAGCTTCAACTTCTTTATGAACAGCAACTTGTTCTTTCTCCCCTCTTTGTTCAACTTCCTTATTTATTTCTTCAATCTCTGACTTTAGCTTATCAGCTTCTTCTCTATGTTTCTTGATTTTTTTAGAATTCTTCTCTATCTTCTCATTATTCTTCTTAATAAAATCTTCTAAATCCTTAATCTCTTTTTCTTTCTTAGAAACTTTAGAATTAATAATAGTTATTTTATTTCTAGAAATCTTTTCTTGTAAATCCTTAAACTTTTGCGCTTGATCACGCTCTTTCTTTAAACCCTTAAGATAAGTTTCCCTCTCAGAAAGAATTATTTCAGCTTCGTTAAGCTTGTTCTCAACCCTATCAAGTTCTCTAATCGCTTTTTGCTTTTTTTCTTCATAAATTGATATACCTGCAATCTCTTCAATTATTTCTCTCCTGTGATTAGGAGTCATTTCTATAAGCTTATTTATGTCTCCTTGAAGAATTATATTATAACCATCAGGATTTATCTTTGCTTTAGAAAGAGTATCAACAACTTGTTGTCTAGAATTAGTTTTACCATTAATCTTGTAAACACTACTACCTGATTGCCTAACTCTTCTCTCAATAATAAGTTCTTCTCCATAATCTTCTCCAAAGATCTTACTTTTATTATTAAAACCAATTAATACAGAACCCTCTTTAGCAGGACTCTTAGTTTTACCACCATTATAAATCAAATTAGAACTCTTCTCAGCTCTCAAACCCTTAGCACTACTCTTACCAAGGACGAAACAAATAGCATCCATAACATTACTTTTACCAGAACCATTAGGTCCAAGAACACAATTAAAATCATCACCAAATAATAACTCTGTTTTGTTAGCGAAACTCTTAAATCCCTTCATCTCAAGTCTTGTAATAAATGTCAAAGTAGATACCACCATCTTTTTCTAAAATTATCCTAAAGTTTTTTGACGAGAATTAGTTTATAAATGTTTTTATAATTAATTGCTCTGTTGAAAAAGCTTCAGGGCCATCAACTTATAAGCAAGCTTAGCTAAACTAAAAGCTTCAGCTTCTGCTTGAGATTCTTCTCCAGAATTATCTTTAGGCGAGAACTCAACTATGTCTGCAGCAATGACCTCTTTCTCCTGAAACAATCTTCTCAATAAACCTATAGTCTCATTCCATTGAAAACCGCCTGGTTCCGGAGTACCAGTATTTCTAATAAAACTAGGATCAAAAAAATCAACATCTATAGATAAATAAATTTTCTTCCCTAAGAATCGCAATAGTTCATTAAACTTTTCTTGACTAAAATCATAACTCTTAATTATTTTAATATTATTATTTTCATCAATAGCAAAAGCTTCATCTTTATCTTGAGATCTTACTCCAATAACACCTATCTTATGTTTATCTACTAGTCTTCTAGTTACACAAGCATGATTTAATAATGAGTTGTTCCAAGAATAACGAAAATCAGAATGAGCATCCAGCACTAAGATAGAAAAATCTTCATTCTTTTCTTTTAATTTTTCTTCAAAACCTTGAACTAAACCTATAGTTACTGCGTGATCTCCCCCAAGAGAAACTAAAAAGTTATTTTTATTATTCTTTACAGCTTCTTTTATTTTTGCAATTGCTTGTTCAGGAGTTTCACTGTTTAATGCTAATAATTCTTCTTGAAAAATTCCTTTTTCAAAAGGTTCATTATCAAATTGTTCATCATAATACTCTAAATGTTTAGAAGCCTCCAAGATTCTTTTTGGTCCTTTGCTTGCTCCAAAACCATAAGTGGCAGATTTCTCATAAGCTATAGGTAATAATCCAAAAAAAGCATTTTCTCGAGAGTACTCTTCTGGTAAATTCATAAATCTAATCTCATCATCAACCATTTTTTCACCTTAATTTTAATCTACATTTATACTAGCGCACCTTGAGCCGAGTTTGGAGTTTTGTTTTTTTTAGCACGAACAAAAGGTCGGCTTGTTCTAGTATAAATGTTAAAATTTCACTAGGGCACGGCAGCTAAATTACTTCCTTAAAAATCAGTCGTAATACTGCCTCAATTGGCGCTAGTGAAATTTATCTTTTATTAACTAAAATCTTCAACTATTTTACTAGGCATCTTCTCTAAATCACAAAAATCAGATGCAAAATTATAAGCGCCAGCATTCAGGAAAACTAATTTATCACC
>Ga0114934_10000382_pt1 | contig 27669 bp, 26 predicted proteins | sample 4SBtaG_2_FD_99695 | JGI IMG/M metagenome (GOLD analysis project Ga0114934, IMG submission 99695) | Deep subsurface microbial communities from Kolumbo volcano to uncover new lineages of life (NeLLi) - 4SBTROV10_white metaG | ecosystem: Environmental > Aquatic > Marine > Volcanic ...
GCCGTAAAAGGATGTATTTTTAGAAGCGCCTTCGTAAATACTGAAAAATTACGATGATTTTTCAGTATGGTAGCAGAATAGACATATTTTAAATAGTTACATGCTTTATTTTAAAAGTTTTTCAACAGACTGTTCACATTTCACAATATTAAGTACAACATTGATGAAATGAATGAAGACACAAACCCTAAAATCCATAATTTCTTACCATTATCTTAATTTCAAAAATACAATGACCCTTTTACCTTTAACCCTTAACCTTTTTACCCCACTTCCAGTGAACGGTAAATAGGGGAGCCGGGATCTGTGATTTTCATTGTGATTTTCGAATCTTTATATTAACATATGAATATGATAGGCTATTCCATTTTTTCCCATTCAATACTAACTGCTAACAGCAATGATCCGCTTTTAGCAGCTATTGTAGGATTTTTTGCTGGTCTGGTTTTTTTTTACAAAGGATTTAAAGAGCTATTACTTAAAAGAGTGATAGAAAACACGCCGACTTCAAAAATACGGTCTATGGCTATGGGATTAGTAGAAATAGTAGGAAAAGCAAAACCCAGAAAAACTATCATATCACCCATTTCAAAAAAAGAATGTACTTATTATCAGTGGAAAATAGAGAAATATGCCAGAAACAAAAACAGCGGTCGATGGGTCAAAATTGGAGGTGGTGAATCATATGAGCCTTTTTATATAGAGGATAATACAGGAAAAGCCATAGTATTTCCAATAGGGGCTGATTTCAAACTTAAGACTGATATGCAGATAAAATGCAATAGTTATGGAATAAAACCAGAATGGGCAATGCTTTTTGATTCAAAAGGGATAAAATATAGAGGCTTTTTTGGGAGTAATAGACTTAGAATAACGGAAATATATGTTTTGCCTGATGATGTTCTTTATATACTTGGTACTGCACATTTCTGGAAATCTAAAAAAAAGGATACTTTCATGATGAATACAGAAAAAAAGGAAGTTATGGAAAGGCTATATGAAATGGATTCTAAATGCCATGCTTCACTGAGAAAAGGGAAAAACTCAAAATACTATCTTATTTCAGATAGCAGTGAAAAGGAATTAATAAGCAGAATGTCTTGGCAAGTCCCACTTATGCTTTTTGGAGGGCCCTTGCTCTCTGTGGCCATGTTAATCTATATTCTATATCGCTTTCATTCCCTCTAAAATCCTTACCCCTTATCCCTACTATAAATACACAGTATTTTGTTCCAGACTTATTTCAGAAGTTTTTCAACAGGCTGTTAAGCGAGGAGTCTTTAATTTATAATATGTTTCATGTATTATAATATTATGAACTCTAAAAAAATGAAAAGCATTGGTATTATAATATTTTTAATCTGGATATTGACAGTTTTCATTCCTCACTATTTTAAAAAATCAAGCATTGTTTTAAAGGATAAAATAATATTTAAGGGTGTAGAACTTAGTGAATATGAAGGCTCTAAAAAAGTAAAGTTTATTACAGCAAAAAGTTATGAAAAAGACTTAAATAAACAAACCGGAAAATTTGAGAAAATAAAAGCTAAACTATATACTGATAGCGGAGAAATAACAGTGAGTGCTGATAAAGGAAGCGAGCTTGACCGAACTTTAACCTATATATTAGAGCATAATGTTTTAGTCAAAAAAGAAGATTCTTTTCTTTCTACAGATAAACTTGTATATCGCGAAGGACTTAAACAAATTATTTCACCTGGGCAGGTTAAAATCTATCAGGAAAACAAAATTACAACCGGAGATTTTATGGAATACTACACAAATAATAATACATGGAAAATAAGAGGAAATGTAAAAACTGAAATATTAAGGAATTTACCAAAATGAAATTATATATATTATTCTTATTTATTATTATTTTTATATTTCCTGCTATTTCTAAAGAAATGCAGAGCTCTGAAGTCTTAGCCATTGAAAACACAACTATTATCAGTGATTCAAAAGAAGTATTATCACCCAAAATTAATACTGTAAGAAAAGAGAAAACGAGTAATATTATAGTATATGGAGATATAATGGAGGGATTTCCTGATGGGGTTAGAATAGTGCGAGGAAATCTAAAAGCCGTGAATGGGGATATGGTACTTACTGGTGACTGGGGAAAATACTATGAGAAAAATCAGATAGTTGAAGCATATGGTAAAGTCCGTATTGATAATCCATCTTATTATCTTACTTGTGGTATGGTTATAGCCTATTTTGAAGAAGATAGAGGAATAGCAAAGCAAAACCCTGTTGTAATAGAGAAAGTCGAAAAAAAGAGATCTACTGGTGAAATTGGCATTGTAGCTCCTGCTAAGAACAAATATTTAAAACTTACAGCAAGAGAGATAATTTCTTATTTTAATGAAGACAGAATGGTTGCTAATGATAATGTAGTTGTACAGGAGATACTTTTTCCTCGCTATGTAAAGCCAGGGATGAGTAATATATCCTCAGAAATGACATGTGATTCCCTTGAGATGTTTATGAAAGAAAATAAGAGTATTGGGCGAGGGCATGTAATTATGAAATCTGGAAATATAACAGCATATGGAGATGAATCCGTATATTATCATGACGAAGAAAAGATAATAATAACTGGAAATGCAAGTGCTGTACAGGATATTGGACAGAAAGACAAAAAAAATAGGGTTACTGGAGAAAAGCTGGTTTATTTTGTTAAGACAGGGCGAATAGTAGTACTGAAAGCAAGAGCAGATGTATATCCCGCCTCAGAAAAAACAGGAAACGAGAATGGAAATACTGAGAACTGATAATATAATCAAAAAATACTCTGGCAGAAAAGTAGTAAATGAAGTCTCACTTACAGTTAAAAGAGGGGAAGTTGTAGGGATATTAGGACCTAATGGGGCTGGTAAAACTACGACATTTTATATGATAGTCGGATTGATAACCCCTGATATGGGCGAAATATTTATAGATGATGAAAAAATAACAAAATGGCCAATGTATAAAAGAGCTAGAAAATGCATTGGTTATCTCGCTCAAGAACCATCTATTTTCAGAAAACTTTCAGTTCGAGACAATATTAGAGCTATTCTTGAATTCATGAATATGAATAAAGATGAGATTAATGAAAAGACAGATACACTATTATCTGAGTTGAATATTCATCATATTGCTGATAGTCAGGCATATTCTCTTTCCGGTGGAGAGAGGCGCAGGGCAGAGATCGCACGGGCTCTTGCTACAGATCCTGCTTTTATACTGCTTGATGAGCCATTTGCAGGTGTAGATCCTATAGCAGTTGCTGATATTCAGGATATTGTTAAGCAATTAAAAGCAAAGGGATTAGGCGTCCTTATAACAGATCATAATGTGAGAGAAACTCTTAGTATTACTGATCATTCTTATATTATGAATCAGGGCAAAATACTTATATCGGGTACTGCTGAGGAGATATCCGAGAATGAGACTGCAAGGAAAATATATTTAGGAGATAAATTCCGGTTATGAGCCTATATTCTTTTTTTAGGATTTTTTCGCTTATTTTAATAAGTGGACTTTTAGCATATTTAGGCGATGTTCTTGGATATAAACTTGGTAAAAAAAGATTAAGTCTTTTTTCCCTGAGGCCAAGGACTACGGCCACTATTATTGCAATATTTTCTGGAATAATGATTACATTAGTTACATTGAGTTTTGCATCTATTGTTTCAGAAGATGTAAGGATTGCTATTTTTAATCTTGATAGTCTTCTTTCTCAACAAAAAGAATTTCTTAAACTTAATAAATCTCTAAAGAAAAATATTGGAAAACTCAAAAGTCGATCAGATGAACTCCAGAATCAGAATGAAAAACTGCAAAATGAAATAAATCAGAAGATTATAAAGGTTCAGGAACTTGAAAATGAATTAGAGCAGAAAAAAGAAAATAAATTGGTATATAAAGCTGATGAAGCAATTGGATATAGGATACTTAAAGAAAATCTTAATGATAAACAGCTAGAAACTGAATTTAAGACACTGATCTCTCAGATAATATCTATATCTAAAGCAAAAGGTGCTATTCCTAGAAAATTTTCTGTGATTTGGAAAGAAAGTTCTTCGCAATTTGAAAAATTTAAGGAGTTTTACAAAAAAGTCAGCAGTTCTGATGAAGAATCGCTTGTAATAATGGTGCATTGTCAGCAAAATGTATTTAAGGGTGAAAAACTTGGGAAAATATCATTTACTGTTGAAAAAAATAGAATTATACTCAAAAAAAATTATATTTTTAGTATAAGACACTTTATTATTGATGGTAAATCCTCTAGAGAAGAGATATCAATGTTCTTGAAATATTTCATGAATCAAATGAAAGGATTTTTAAGTAATAAGGGCATGGTCGGAATGGAACCTATGCCTGAACTGGAATTTTATGATTATGTGAATTATATACATGAACTTAATGAACCAGTAAAAGTGTCTGCTTATTTTAAAAAGGATATTCATATATATGAGCCTGAATTCTCAAAAATGTTTAAATTAATGATAGAGAAAGTCCAAGTAGAATGACAATAAAAATAAATGCTATATTTGAAAAAAATGAAAATGACAAAAAGAAAATATTTCTTGATACTGGTAGAGTAATTATATCTTCTTTATCATCTCAGTATAATTTTGCATATGCGCTATTTCTTGCTGAAAAATTCTTTGAAAAAGAAATATCTTCAATAGAAGAGCTTCCCCCTGATTGCAAATTGATAAGACGTACAAAGGAAAATAATATATCTATAGATGAAATAAGGGAGATCAGAAACTTTGTATCCTATAAATCAATAAGTAAAAATGGTAAACTTGTAATTATTGACAATGCTGAACTCCTTTCTACAGAGGCTCAAAATGCACTTTTAAAATCCCTTGAAGAACCTGGTGAAAAGACCGCTTTTATTCTATGTACAACAAATAACTTTGGGCTTCTTCCTACAATAAAGTCAAGAGCTTTTACTGCAAAACTTAATATTCCTAATAAAAAAGAATGTATGAGTATTTTGTCAGAAGAATATGGTAATGAAACGGCATATGCACTTTTGAATTGTTTCATAACAGATACTACAGAACTTTTTTTCATAAAAGATAATAATATTGATGCACAAATGATATTATCTGCTGATTATAGAGCATTTTTTGAAGAGGACTTTAAAGCTTGGATATCGGATGTTTTGGAATACAAGGTAGGTATTAATCATGCAATTATTTATTCAGCAATGCAAAATCTTATTTCAGAATTAATTGAGAAAATTACTGATTCCAAGGTATTTGAAACTTTGAGCCTATTATATGAATTTGAAGACTGGATTAACCGTATGTCTTCATATTGTGCCAAAGAGATAGATATACAGAAAACAGCAGTAAATGCCATAATTAGAGAAAAAATATATAATCATATCATGTTGTCTTTATCTTCAAGATTAAAGGAAAAAATGATTAAAAATGGTAATAGCAGTATTATAAAAGTACTGGAATTAATAGAAACATGGTTTATATCAAAAAACATAAGATTTATTCCCTATTTTGAAAATATTCTTATTCAAGCCTCAAATGGAGAAAGAGTGTGAAAAAAAACACTTGCCTTTATGCCCTGCAAAAAAATAGATTCTATAAAAAGAATGGAGAATTCATTATGGACATGGGGCCTATTACTGCTGCTTTAGAGTATGCCAGTGGAAAAACTGCGAGGGTATTCGGAAAACCATCTGAGCTTCTTTTTTCTGCAATAGCAAAGAAATTTGGAGTCAATATAAAGGATATTATAATGGTTGGAGATGATATTGAATTCGATGTATTACTTCCTCAAAGGCTAGGAATAACTGGTGTATTAGTAAAAACAGGGAAATTTCTTCAACAAAGCTATGATAAAGCTGTAAAAAGGCTAAATATGAAGCCTGATTATATTATTGATGGAGTGTGGGAGCTCCCTGACTTATTATCATGAAAATTATACTTATTTTGATGATCTTTTTTTCTGTATTTGCATATTCTAATGTATTTAAACTTAAAACAATAATCCCTGAAAATCCTTTCAATCTTGGTTTAATCTCATCTTTTGATATTGATGAATCGGGAAATGTGTATGTTTTGGATGTAAGGAATAATACTCTTGTCATTTTTGATAAAAGTGGTTGTTTCAAGTGGCTTTATCCCCTAAAAACACAAAGAGCAAAAGATATCAGAATATTTGATGGGAATATTTATATTCTAGATCCCTTAAAAAGAATGATATGCAAAATGAAAATGGATGGAAGTATTGTAGAATGGATAAAATCTAAAACTAATCTGTATTATCCAGCAGCAATATCACTAAATCAGGAATTAACCGCTATAAGTGATTATGGCAATTCAAGAATAGTCATAATTAAGGGGAAATACGAATATTCAATCTATTCTGAGCTTATAGATAGCCCTTCTGCAAATTGTATAAGTAATGGGGATATTTTTGTATGTGATTGGAGAAATGGAAAGATATTTGAATATAATCTTGATTCAGGAAGATTTATTAATAGCTTTGGTGGCCTAGGTATAGGAAAGGAACTTTTTTTTCATCCTGATGGGATAGTGGTTAAAGATGGATTAATTATTATTTCTGATTGGGGAAATAATAAACTTCAAATATACGATAAGGCTGGGAAATATATTATGGATTATTATGGTGGTAAAAGTGGTTTCAGAAATCCTTCTACACTGAGATGGAAAAATGGTTTTTTATATGTCCTTGATAGCTATAATCTTAATATTAGAAAGTATTCCATAAATTTTTCAAAGTTGAAATCTTCTCTTGCTAATGATATAATTGATGGAAAAAGTAAATAATGAGGCTTGCATGAAAATATGGCGGATTTTTTATATTTTGCTTTTAAGTATACCTCTTTTGGTCTTTTATTCCTGTTCCGGGGGTGGGAGCTCATTTGGGGGAGGTCAAACAACCATTTCCAATGTCTCATCTACCCTTAGACTTGATAAGGTATTCCCTATACAGGAGAACAAAATAGCAGTTAAGTTCTCTGAACCGGTGGATCCAATAAGTGCTCAGACTGAATCGAATTATGTTTTGAGTGGTTCTGCTTTTGGCGCTCCTAAAAGAGTAAGTTCAGGTATATACCCTAAATCTGCAAAAATTTTACCCGATAATCAAACTGTTATATTAATAACCAGTTCAAATATTAAAAAATCATCTAATTTTTCTCTAAGTACAAGTTCTATTAAATCATTAAGTGATAATAAATATATTGATTCATCCAATTCTTTATATTCTTCTAAGAATGTATCTACAATTTTTTTACCTGGAGTAGATCTATTCCCTCCAAATATTGAGAAGGCAAGTATTGATTCTTCTGAAAAGACTATCTCTATTAAATATGATGAACTAGTTGATCCAATTTCTTCAATGAAAATTGCAAATTACTCTATAAGCATTAATAATAATACTGTATCGCTTTCTAATACATCTTTTGATTATTATACAGTCTTTGAATCAAACAGTTTCAAAACGCTTATAAAGATTACACTTGATTCTTTATTGAGTGCATCTGATGGAGATACACTCGAAGTAACTGCGTCGAATATTTCAGATATGGCTACGAATTACAATTCAGGTTCAAGTAGTATCAAGACATTGATTGATATGACTTCACCCAGAGTGAATACTTCAGAGACTGTATTTCTTAATCCTACTACAATAAAGGTAGCTTTCAATGAAGCAATGGATGAGGAGAGTGTAGAAAATATATCTAATTACTATTTTGACCATGGACTTACTGCAATTAATGCATCGCTTTTATCTGATAATAAGAGCGTTCAAATAACAACTTCGAATATGACTCCTGGTATGACTTATCAGGGAGAGGTCAGAAATGTATATGATACTTCTTTAAACTCAATAGACCCATCATATAGGGATTTTTCAATCATTTATTCACTGGATGAGCCTCAAAATGTTCAGGCTACCTATATGGCTGACAGTGAAGAAACAAAAATAACATGGACCGATGATCCAGAAGGTGTAACTTATAAAATTTATAGAAATAGCTCTAAGATTACCAAATCTAATATTGATACACTTGTTCCTATTGCTACTGGAATAACTCAGAATACTCAATATTATATCTATTCTATTCCTGCTTCTACGGAAGGGAATTTTTATTATGCCGTTATTTCTGTACATAGTGATAACTCTGAAGATAAGGATTTTTCAGGATCAAATTCTATGAATGAACCGGTATATGAGGACAATATAACACCGGATCCAGCAACTGTTGTTACAGCATCTTATGATTTTGGTTCTAATATAACTACAATTTCTTGGACAGATGCGGCTACCGATGATACGGAGTCTTATCAGATATTAAGATATTCCTCAGCAATAAATAGTTCGAACTACAAAAATGCAGATGTGATAGCTACGGAAATACCTCGTGGAACTCAGAGTTATAATTATACTGTACCATCTAATACGGCAAGTACATATTATTATGCAGTTTTGTCATATGATAGCACGGGTAATAGTGATACTAGTTTTTCAGGTTCTAATACCACTAGTGTTTATGAAGATAATGTGAATGAACTGACACCGCTTACAAATTTTAGTGTGCTTCCAGGTGCAGGAGCAAGCTTGGAAATTTACTTTAAGACACCGAGTGATTCTAGTGTCAAATATGTTAAGATAATGAGGAGTACAACTGGATATCCTCAGACTATGAGTGATGGTACATTTGTATATTCCCATGAAGTATCTGTATCTACTGAATATAGCATAATTGATACGGGCCTAAGTTCTGGTACGAAATATTATTATTCTGCATTTGCATATGATGATTTCGATAGGTATGCAAAATCTACTGATTCTAGAGATCCTAAAGCAGTACAGACCAATATAAATCCTGATGATTCATGTACATTTTTTGGGAATGTACAATATTTAGGTTCTTTGGCACCAGTAGGTACGAAGATAAGGGCATTTGATCCTGATGGAGTATTTTGCGGATTTCTCATAGTATCATCTGATGGAATATATAATATGGCTGTTTATGGGAATACTGCTGAAACTGGAGATAATGGTGCAGAAAAAGGAGATATTATAACATTCTATGTTAATGGGTATAAGGCTACTATCACTGGTAATTCTCCAATATGGGAAGGGGGAGGAAGTGTGAATTCAAACCTTTTTGGAGGGAATTAATGAAGAGTATGACAGGATATAATTTCAGTGAATTTCGTATAAATGATTCTGAATATAGACTTGAGTTGAAATCCTATAATTCCAAGGGACTTGAATTCTCAATCCGTCTTCCTGAAGAAATATCATTTATGGAGTCTGAGATTAGGGATGAATTAAAAAAGATAGTTAAAAGAGGAAAGATTTATCTCAAAATCTCATCTTCATCATCTGAAGTCAATGAATCATCTTTGAACGAAGAATTCATTATTGAAAATATAAAGAGAATAAATGCAATGGAAAAGCATATGAATATATCCCTTGATAAGTCATTTTTACTTTCAAGAAGAGAGGCTTTTTTTGAAAGTAAAGATATACCAAAAGAAAATGAATTAAAAAAGATAGTGATGAAAAATCTTGTAAAAGCATGCAAATCCTACGATTCTTTTAGAAAAAGAGAGGGGAAAAAGCATCTTGAAGATATAAATAAAAGCATTAAATCTATAATTGCTAATCTTAAAAAAATAGAAGGATTATTGCCTTCATCTGTTGAGAATATCAAAAAAAAATACAGTGAAAAATTTAATGAATTCATTAAAATGGGCCCTCCAGCATCAGAACGGGTATTTCAGGAAATAGCCATTTTAGTGGATAAAGCAGATGTCAATGAAGAACTTGTCAGGTTCAAAGAGCATCTTAATTTTTTCAAAAAGAGCATAAAAAAAGATGAAGGTTCCAAAAAAATGGTATTTATAACTCAGGAGATGCTTAGAGAAATGAATACCATGGGTGTTAAATGTGGAGATGCAGCTATTTCTCATCTTGTAGTAGAAAATAAAAATGAAATAGAAAAAATACGTGAATTGCTTATGAATATCGAATAGGAGTATTAATTTGAAATATCGAATATTGAACATTGGCTTTGGAAACGGAGTGATGCAACACAGGATTATAACTATTTTAGGTCCAGAGTCTTCTCCAATGAAACGCTTTAGGGATGAGGCTAGAAAGAATGGAAAACTTATTGACGCTACATGTGGCAGAAAGACCCGTTCAATCATAGTTACTGATAGTGACCATGTTATATTGTCAGCATTGCAACCGGAAACAATAATTAATAGGCTTTTGGAGGTCAACTATGGAGAATAAAAGGGTTAAAAAAAGGGGAATGCTACTCATTATTTCTGGGCCATCTGGAACTGGTAAGACAACACTCTGTAATCTGCTACTTCAGGAAATGAAAAGCTTCAGCTACTCGGTATCTGTAACTACTAGAAATCCCAGGAAGACTGAAAGTGATAAGTCTGACTATCATTTTATCTCCGAAAAAGAATTTAAAAAGATGATAGCTAATGATGAATTTTTAGAATGGGCTATAGTACATGGAGACTATTATGGAACGCCTAAAAAATTTGTTTTAGACAATCTTAAAAATGGGAAGGATGTCCTCCTAGAACTTGATGTTCAGGGTGGTCTTCAGGTCAATGGCAAATATCCTAGAGACACTGTGCTTATATTCATATTACCTCCTGATTTGAAAGAGCTTGAGAAAAGACTTAAAGGAAGAAATACAGACTCTATAGATGTCATAGAAAAGAGACTTTTCAATGCAAAAACCGAACTTAAATTTGTTGACTGTTATGATTATCTGATAATTAATGATAATCTTGAGACCGCATATAGAAAATTAAAGACCGTTATCAAGGCTGAAAACTTCAAAACTTATAGATATATGGAATTCCAGTCTTAAATAAAATTATGTATCAGGGGCTATCATGGTCATTGGCTGATTACAACAATGAAGTTCCGGTGTAATTCCACTTTCAAAAGTCCATAATAGTTCTGATCCACAAATCTCACAATAAAATGCTTTTACTTTTTTTTCTTTCTTTTTCATAATGGTATTACAGCAATAAAACTCGACTTCTCCACCTTTCCCCTTCAATACGACAAGTTCAGCACCACATACTGGGCAATACAAAACTTCATATCTATCGATTTTCATATAGAGTCTCCTGTAAATTCAACCATTTCTTCTCCACAACAGGAAAGATTCATAACACCAGTACCACCTTTACTTACCATCACAGTATTTTTACATTTTTTACATATATATACCTTACCCACTTCTATATTCCATCCACTTTCCCAATCATCAAAATCCCATTCATTATAATCCTGTTTCATTTTTCCTCCTAAAAATTTAATTTTCTTTTGATATTACTAATAAAGCTCTTCCTTTTTCAATTGATATTTTCACTTCCTTCCCAATACCTTCATTACTCAGTGTAAGGGTATCACCAGGCCTTATAATTGCATTATTAATATCATATTTTGCTCCGGAGATTTCTCTTATAATAAGTTTTTGAAGTGGTATTAGAGAAAAATTAATACCTTTATTTATTAATTGTTTGAAACTACTTTTTTCTTCATTTAAAAAATAACCATTATAGTTGTTCCCAAGAAGTTTTATATCTACTTCTTTAGAATATTTTGATACTAAAAAAATATTCATGAGTTCATGGTCAAATCTTTTTCCTGTACATCCAATAATATCTAAAGCTGTAACTCCTTGTTCTTTCAAAAACTCAATTGCAAGTTCTGCATCTGACTTATCCTTTTCTTTCGGGTATTTTATAATTTTACTATTAGAAATATAGTCGGAAATCATATCATCAAGAGAATCAAGGTCCCCTATTACAATATCTGGAATAATCCCCAATTTATAAGAATTTCTACTTCCACCATTGCAACATACTTTAAAATCATAATCTTCCTGTACTTTATCAGGAAGATTACCGCCGTTGAGAAATAAAAGTGCTTTTTTCATACCTTTAAATATTCTATTATTCGCTCTACTCTGTCCATGACCTTTTTCTTTCCAAGACATGAAATTAATGAGAATATACTTGGTGTGACTCGTGTATAGGCCAATGCATATCTGAGTGGCTGACCGATTTGCTTCATACTTGCTCCAATTTTACCTAAAAATTTTTTCATTTCAATCTCTATATTCTCATCACTGTAATCATCTAAATTTGCAAAAAACAGAAACATATTTTCCCACATTTCCAAATCCTTTTCTGAAAATAATTTTTCCATTTCCTTTTTTTCTAATTCCAATTCCTCAAAGAAATATAAAGTTGATTCTGCAAGATCTTTTACTGTTTTAAACCTTGAAACACATAAATTCACAAATCTCTGAAAATTACTTTCATTGGGTATAATATCTCTTTCCGATGCAATACCATTTTCAATAATATATGCTCTGACTAGACCATATATTCTATCCGGATTAGCTTCTTTCATGTGACGGCCATTTAACCATAATAATTTTTCTATATCAAATACTGCTGGCGATTTACTTACTTTTTTAAGTGAAAACTTCTTTATTAGCTCTTCTATTCTGAAAAACTCCTGATCCCCACTTGCCCATCCAAGCCTTGCTAGATAATTCACAAGTGCCTCTGGAAGTATTCCTTTTTCCATAAACGCTTCTACAGAAGTTGCACCATGACGCTTACTTAGTTTTTTCCCATCAGGTCCATTTATCATTGAAAGATGGGCGTATTTAGGTGGTTTGAGACCAAGCATATTATAAATATTGATTTGTTTCGGGGTATTGATGAGATGGTCATTTCCTCTTATTACATGAGTAATCCCCATATCTGAATCATCAACGACTACTGCAAAATTATATGTAGGCATTCCATTTGCTCTCATAATGATAAAATCATCCAGTTCATGATTACTATATCTCATCTCGCCATGGATTATATCGTTAAATATTATATCCTTATCATGATCAAGTTTAAGCCTTACAACATATTCACGATCTTCAAATTCATTTTTAAGATCTCGACACTTTCCATTATAAAGATATCCTATACCCTTATCCCTTGCCTTCTTTCTTTCAATATCAAGTTCTTCTTTTGTACAATAGCACTTATAAGCAAGGCCTTTTTCTAAAAGGCTCTCAGAAACAGCTTTATATCTATCCAGTCTATTACTTTGAAGTATTATATCACCATCCCAATCAAGCCCTAGCCATTTCATACTATCAAGGATTATACGATTCATCTCTTCGCTGGAACGATTAATATCTGTATCCTCTATTCTCAGAATAAATTCTCCGCCCTGATTTCTTGCATAAAGCCAATTATATAAAGCAGTTCTTGCACCACCCACATGAAGATATCCTGTAGGGGAAGGTGCAAATCTAACCTTTACCATTTTTTCCTCCATTCCAATTAGGCTCCAAATTATGACCATGTATATAAGGCAAAGCTACCTTAGTTATTATATTAACAGAATCCTTTTTCTGTTTAAGGTTAAGCTTTATCCTTATTAAAGATATTTTTTTTCGATCTTTAGAATCCCCCATAAAAGTATCATAGGGTTTAAAAATCCTTGTTTTTATTTTTTTACCATCCTTATCTTTTATTTTTTCTTCTTCAACATAACCAATAAAAGCATTCTCGTCTATTTCTGTACATCTAACCACAATATGATTATCGATATCAGTATATTTTTTAATAATACCATGCCCATTTTCTCTTGTTATCTCATATCCAACAACTTTGGTATTATTATTTCCATAAACTTGAAGATCATTTTCTGTTTTTTTGAAGAATTTCTTAAACATTATCTTATTAGGTTTGAATTCAATTATTTCCGATGCACATTTTAGATCTTCACACATCTGCGATAATAATGTTCTTACCTCCATTTGTAAAGAAGTCTCATCAAGTCCCTCATTAGAAACCCTCATACCAAAGCTATATAGTCCGTATATAGTTGTCATAAGTATAGCGGCTATAGCACTTGCTATTAAGACTTCTGCAATTGTAAAAGCATGGTTATTATTCTGTGACAATCGATGTGAGCGTGAATAAAGGTTCATCATTTTTTCCTTTTAAATATATATATACATTTACCTTTTTTATTTCTTTCTTATTCTCGGTAAGTTCATTTTCTACCATTACAATTCTGCGATATTTCTGATAATTATCAGGATAAATTATATAATTTCTTCCATATATAAGCTTATATCTTTTAGCAAATAGTTCATATGCTTTAGAATAAAGCTCTTTATCTTTTTTTGTCCAGATATCTGTAAAAACCTTATAGAATTTTCCACTGTCTTTATTTATTCCACGGAATTTTTTTTCATATACATCCGCAAAAATAGGACCAAAATTATCAAAATCACTATTTATTTTTGAAAATGGGATTACTTCCATCTCTTCAAGTTTCTCTCTTGCCAGATTGGATACGATAAGAAAATCCTCACTTTGAATAGAGCCTTTTTTCCCTATTACCATCATCCTTAGAAGAGGAACCATAAAAATACCGATCAAAGCAATCGTGGCAACAACTTCGATAAAAGTAAAAGCTTTTCTTAATTTCATTATTAGAACAACCTTGCAGGAAGACTATAATATACAGATATCAATTTATCTACACCTAATAATAGAGTCAATATGGTCCCTAATGCTATATATGGGCCAAATGGTATATAGTCCTTTCTTCCTTTGAGCTTAAATACTATCAAAAGAATACCAATTATACCGCCAAGCAAAAAAGATATAAAAAGCGATACTAGAACTATTTTCAGGCCATAAAGAGCTCCTATCATGGCAGCAAGTTTTACATCTCCACCGCCCATTCCGCCACGGCTGATAAAAGCTATGAGATAAAGTAGCCCACCACCAGCAATAGCGCCAATAATAGCACCATTTATCCCTACAGGATAGAAGAAACTCGAAAGTTCTGGAGAAATTACATTAATGATGCCTTGAAAAAGAAATGCTATTACAATACCTCCAATGGTTATCTCATCAGGGATTATCTGATAATCAAAATCAATAAAACTTGCTACAATAAAAACACATGTAATAAAGGAATTGATAAAAAATCTGAATGAAAAACCAAATGCATAATAATTGAGAAAGATAAATATGGAAGTTAATATCTCTACAAGTGGATAACGCGGAGAAATCCATTTTTTGCAGTATCTGCATCTAGCTCTATAAAAAAGATAGCTCAGAACAGGTATAAGGTCTATAGGCTTCAATATGCTCTTGCAATTAGGGCAGTGAGAGCTCGGAAATACTATGGATTGCTTCATAGGTATCCTGTAAATGCAAACATTTAGAAAACTCCCTATAAAAAGAGAGAATATACCTATATTAAAATATATGAACCAATTTGGTAAAACAGCCTGATTATACATGTTTAAAAAATATCATAGTCTCTATGATTCGATTTCTATTAATCATTCAATCCTCCAGATAAATTATATCTAATTAATATTATACGACTAGAAGACTCAATATTCAAAGAATATATCAATATTAATTATTCCATTTTTTTCTTTAAAATGATAATATATTTATATTTTCTTATAAGGAGAGAACATGGCTTTTGAAAAAGAAAAACTTACAGAACAAGATCTCAAAGAACTTAGAAAACTTACAAATATGAGTCGTGCCGATATACTAAAAATGACTACAAACGCTAATTCTGGGCATCCAGGCGGTTCTATGTCATCCATAGATATCTACACAGTCTTATGGAAATTTGCAAATATAAACCCGAAAAACTTCAAAGCCCTAGATCGCGATAGAATAATTATCAGCCATGGCCATACAAGCCCTGGTGTATATTCTATACTTGGAAATCTAGGATTTTTTAAAAAGGATGAAGCAATAGCCACTTTCAGAAAAGCAGGGAGCATATTCGAAGGGCATGTAGAGCGAGATGTCCCAGGGGTAGAATGGGGCACAGGGAATCTTGGGCAGGGCCTTTCTGCTGGATGTGGCATGGCACTCGCAGCAAGAATTAATGGGTATAAAAGCCATATTTTTGTCATAATGGGGGATGGCGAAAATCAAAAGGGGCAAATTTCAGAGGCAAGAAGATTTGCTTCAAAATATAATCTTTCAAATATTACTGCAATTATAGATTATAACAAACTGCAAATAAGTGGTGATATTCACAAAGTAATGCCTCAGGATCTTATTGCAGAATATAAATCTGGTGGTTTTGATGTGTTTGAGATAAATGGGCATGACTTTATTGAGATATATAATGCTCTTAGAAAGTCATATTACTCTGACCATCCTACACTCATACTTGCTCATACAATAATGGGTAAAGGTGTTTCCTTCATGGAGAATATTCACGGTTATCATGGCAAACCACTATCTAAGGAGCAATTGAAAGAAGCACTTTCAGAACTAGGTTCTGAATATGACTTGGAAAAATATGAAAATTTAAGGAATACTTTTGAACTAAAAAAACATAAAAGCACAGTAACTAATCCAAATCCAGCTATTAAATTGGCATCTGCTCGTGTGTATACCGAAAAAACAGATAATAGAAGTGCATTTGGAAATGCAGTCGTAGATATAGCGAAAGAGAATATTGATTCTGGCAAACTAAATATGGCTGTAATAGATTGTGATTTGGCAGCTTCTGTAAAAACAGGTGGATTTGCAAAAGAATTTCCTAACAATTTTTTTCAATCAGGTATTCAAGAGCATCATGTAGCTACAATGTCAGGAGCACTTTCCACACAAGGAATAGTCACTTTCTGGGCAGATTTTGGAGTTTTTGGAATAGATGAAACCTATAATCAGGCAAGACTTAATGATATCAATCATACCGAGATAAAAATCGTATGTACTCATTGCGGCCTTGATGTAGGAGAAGATGGAAAGACGCACCAATGCATAGATTATGTAGGGTTATTCCGAAATCTTCCTCATTTCAAAGTAATTGTTCCAGCTGATCCGAATCAAACTGATAGAGCGATAAAATTTGCGGCTAAAGAAAGAGGCAATTTCTTAATTGCAATGGGAAGAAGTAAAATGGAAGTACTAAAAAAAGAAAATGGACAGGTTTTCTTTGATGAAGACTATTCATTTGAATATGGCAAAATTATACCTCTAAGGACTTCTGCACATTCTAAGCACACGATATTTGCAGTCGGTCAGATGGCAAAATTTGCTATAGAAGCTTATGAATTTCTGAAAAAAGAAGGTATAGATGTAAATGTATATTCTGTGAGTTCCCCCACTGAAATTGATGAAGAAATTCTCTCTTCACTTGCTTCAAATAAAAACTGGATAACCCTTGAAGATCATTTATCTTCATCTGGTTTTGCATCTACACTCTCGATTTATATGGCAGAAAATGGCATAGATGTCAGACTCAAAAAATTGGGTGTAAATGACTATTCAATGTCGGGAAATAGCAAGGACCTTTTCAAACTTGAAGGTTTGGATGGATATGGCATAGCTGAATTTATAAGGGAGCTCTGACTTGAATCTTAAAAGGATTCTTAATTTGCGTGCAAAGACTAGGTTTTATTCTGATGTAGCAAATTACCTAAAAAGCGGAATAGGAATAAATAGAGCAGTCGAGGAAACAGGAAAAAATATTCCAAAAAATATTCGAAACGCTTTCTTTAACTGTATAGAATCCGGAAATTTCTCCATACTTCACAGGAATGAATATAAAGACTGGTTCACAAAACTAGATATAAGCTTTTTTGATATAGCATCTCAGACCGGAAGATGGGATATATTTTTAAAAAATCTGTCGAATATAAGCAAAAAGACCGAGGAAAACATCAATCATATGGCCATGTCACTTGCATATCCCGCCTTTCTCCTTCACATGCTCTTTATACTTCCGAATCTCAGTATATGGTTTTTAAATGGCCTTCCCGCTTTTTTATACAAGGTTTGCTTTAATCTGAGTATCCTGTATGCGCTGATAATAGCTGTATTCTTTTTTTCAAACAAATTCTTATATATGGCTTTGTATATTCCCTTTATTGGAAAACTTCTTAAGGATAATATATATTCGCGTATTCTATTTATACTTTCTATTGCTCTTGAAAGCGGAATACCGATTACAAAATCTATTTCTTTTTGCGATGATATTATGGAGAGCTTCCCCCCATTGAAAAGAAAATTCTCTATAGTAAAAAAGCATATTAATTCTGGGAATAAGATATCAGAAGCTTTTAAACGTGCCAGATTTTTCCCTGAAAATATATTAACCAGTATAGATTCCGGAGAAAATTCAGGAAGCCTTCCTGAAATTTTAAATAGAGAATTTAATTTTCTAGAGCAAAGCATAGATAATAGGGTAAAATCGGGAATAAAGGTATTTGGTATTTTTGTATATCTTGCAGTCGCAGCTGCTATTGGTTACAAAGTAATAAGCACTTTTTCATCGACTTTAGCCCCAGGAGATCTGTTATAGAAAAGGGACTCATGATGAAAATAAGAGGATATTGGTGATCAGTGTAAAACATTAGGATTAAATCATTCAGTATTACTATACACTGAATGAAGCAATAGATAGCTTTAATAAGCGAGGAGCAAATAATGAATAGAGAAAAAATAGCATTAATTATACATAATCATCAACCTGTGGGAAATTTTGAATTTGTTATGGAGGAAAATTATACTCAGGCATATCTGCCCTTTCTTAAGGTACTTGAAGATTCACCTGAAATAAAATGTCATTTTCACTTTTCCGGGCCTTTAATTGATTATTTATTAATTAATCATCCAGAGTTATTTGACCTTTTGAGGCGACTTATTAAAAGGGGTCAGATAAGAATGATTGGAGGGGCTTATTATGAACCTGTTCTAGCAATTATTCCCGAAACACATAGAAAACAGCAAATAAATAAAATGAATGAATTCCTAATGGATAAACTTAATACAAAGCCAAAAGGGATTTGGCTTGCTGAAAGAATATGGGAGGATAATATCATATCTTCTATTGAAGAAAATGGAATAAATTATGCTCTATTGGATGAAGAGCATTTTGAAATTGCTGGCATAAAGAACCCGGATGGAGCATATCTTACTGAAAACAATGGTAAAAAAATGATACTCTTTCCTATTGATAAAGACTTGAGATATCATATTCCTGCCAAAAAGCCTATAGAAATCATTAAAAATATAAAAAAGAGGGCTGAGAAAAAAAATCTTTTTATTATTGCCGATGACGGTGAAAAATTCGGCGCATGGCCGGGAAGTAATGAACTTGTCTATAAAAAAGGTTGGCTGAAGGATTTTTTTGACCTTATTATTCAGAATGAAATGGAAACCGTATTTCTTGATGATTATATTGATGAAAATGAAGTAAAAGGTCCATACTATTTTCCTCCTTCGAGTTATGAAGCAATGAATGATTGGGCACTTGATACCGAAAAACAATTCAAAAAAGAGTACTGGAAAGAGCTTCTTGAAGATAAGGAAATCATAAATAATCTGAAAATAGGATATTTTAAAAACTTTCTTATCAAGTATCCTGAAAGTGGTTGGATGCATAAGAGAGGTATTTTTTCATCAAAAATGTTCAATGGGGTTTTTTCAAATGATCACCTTATGGCAGCTGAATGTAATTGTGTATATTGGCATGGGATGTTTGGTGGTATATATCTTCCTCATCTTAGAGATGCAATATACAAAGAACTAATTCTTGCACAAAAGAAAAAAGATATAGAATACCCTTTACTTGTCAGAGAAGATATTGATATGGATGGGAAAGAAGAACTTTTCTTTTCTGATGGAGTAAAGAATATCTTCTTCAAAAATACTGGAGGCATTATTGCAGAATGGGATTTTCTTGATAAAGAGATAAACATTTTAAATGTAGTCTCAAGAAGGCCAGAACTATATCATAAAGAGGCATATGAGAAACTCGGAGAAAAGAATATAAATTATGATATACATAGGAGATATAGTTTTATAGACCGTTTTATCTCTACAGATTGCACTATTTCACAGTTTTTTAGCGGAAAATATGGCGAACAATCATCCTTTTATGATGAGCCCTATAATATTTCAAAATTTGAAGAAAAAATAATTGTATTTGAGAAATGCGGTTTTGTCGTTTCAGAAGATGGACTTCATAAAATATGTATTACAAAGGAATTCAAAATAATTGAAAAGGGTTTGAATATTTCAGTGAAAATCCATAATATGAGCGGAAAAAGTGCTGATTTCTGGTACGGAAATGAAATAAATCTTTCCTTTGTAAGCCCCTTTGAAGGATTTATAATTGAAGAAAAATGTGATGGAATATCTTTTAAAGGTAGAGGAATAGAACTCGTATTGACTTCTGATTCAGACCTTTCCCTGTGGGGATATCCAATAAAGACTGTTTCTAGAAATCATCATGAATTTGAAGAAATATTCCAAGGTGGATGTTATTTTATGCATAAAAAAATTAAACTCAAAGCAGGAGAATATGAGATTATAAAATTCCAACTTATAGAAAAGGAGACTAAACAATGAGAGAACCTATTGTTGCAGGAAAATTTTACACTGACAATAGCTCTATTCTGAGAAAAGAACTTAAATCATATATAGAAGTAAAGCCTTATTCAAAAAATATACCATGGGGGATAGTATCTCCACATGCAGGATATATGTATTCTGGAAAGACAGCTGGAATTGCCTATAATGAGCTATTTAATAATTCTGAAATCAATAGAATAGTTCTTTTAGGTCCTAGTCATACTGGTATTGGAAATCATACTGAAATATCTGATGAAAAATGGAAAACTCCACTTGGTATCATTGAATCAGATGAAGAAGCTATAAAATTCTTGAAGGAAAAGGGATTAAGAACTGGCTCTCAATCTCATCTTTACGAACATTCACTTGAAGTTCAATTGCCCTTTCTTCAATATGGATTAAAACCAGGATTCAAGATAATTCCTATATGCCTCAAGGATTATTCTCTCAAAGCCTCTGCTAATATTGCAAATATACTATTTGAAATGGAATCATCAGTTAAGGGGAATACTGTATATATAGCATCATCAGATTTTTCTCATTATCTTTCCCCTGATATTATTAGAGATATTGACAATAAAGCCCTTAGAATGATTGAAAAAGGCGATCCAGAAGGTTTTTTCTCGCTTGTTGTGAATAATGAATTGAGTATTTGTGGTTTTCTTCCAATAACCATTATGCTTTATTTGAACAGATTAAAAAAAGGTCAGAATATCAAAGTACTTAATTACTCACATTCAGGTGAAGTATTACCTTCTGATGAGGTCGTAGGATATGCTGCAATAGCTTTTTATCTTTGAGCTACAATCGCTAAACAGAGTATTGAAAAACTTCTGAAATAAGTCCGTAACAAAATACTGTGTATTTATAAAGAAAATGGGGAGAGAACCCACCCAGGTGACTTTATAAGTCACCGGAGAAATAAAGCCCCTGTTTGGTTGCTATAGTAACTGCTAAACCAATGGGGCTTGCAGTAATGTGTGAACGGGACCACATTTTCTATAAATATACAGTTTTTGTGTAGGACTTAAAAAAACATTATCGGCTTTGCCAGTAGAATTTTTCAACAGCTTGGAAAAAGGTCATTGAAGAAATTTAACGTAGGGACAAGTCCGTTGAAAAAGGGTAAATAAAAAGTAATTATAGATTAGAAGGAAATCTGAAGCGAAAAAGTGTTATTTAGAGTTGAACAGCGAGGAGCCTGAAAAATATTATAAAATTTCGAATTGTTCTATTTTAAATCCTGGGTCTTTTTTGAGGAAAAGTCTGCATTTTGATATAGCATTAAGCGATTTCAAAAGTTTATTAGAAGAAATGAATTCATACATCATAGGACTTACTATTACTTTTCCCTGATCAAACTCTTTTTTTGACTTTACACTTAAATAGATCTTATCAAAAATATCTCTTTTGGATTTTATCTTTCCCGTTCCAGAACAATGAGGGCACTCATCGGTTAATCTTTCAATAATTGGGCTTTTTACTTTTTTTCGCGTCATCTCGACAAGGCCAAAATCCGTTATTCCTTTAATAGATACAGGAGCTTTATCATTTGCAAAGCTTTCTTTGAGAATGCGTACAATCTCATGCTGATTTTCTTTCTTTCTCATATCAATAAAATCTATTATTATTATACCGCCTATATCTCTGATTTTTAGATGTCTTGCAATTTCTAATGCTGCACTTTTATTGACTTCAAAGACAGTATCTTCAAGATTTGATTTACCAACAAAACTGCCACTATTTACATCTATTGCTGTAAGCGCTTCAGTATGCTCAATTATTAGATAACTCCTGTTTTTAAGGTTTACACGGGTTTTTAATGTAGAATCTATTGCATCAGAAACATTGAATTTATCAAAAAGGCTTATACCCTCTTTAAGTGAATTAAAGAACTTGACTTTTTCTTTATTCTCTGGATCTATAAAAGTAATAAAATCATTGATAGATTTCATTTCTTCAGCATCATCTATCAAGATTTCTTCTATATCGGAATTATATAAGTCTCTTACTGTCTTTAGAGGGAGACTAGCTTCAGTATAGATTAGAGATCTTGGTTTTGAATTATTGATATTATCACATATTTTTTCCCATTCATGATAAAGATATAGAAATTCTCTTTCCAATTCTTCTTCTGATCTATATGCTGCAGCTGTTCTAAGTATTATTCCTACTTCTTGTTTATTGATCATGGGAAAAAAGCTTTTTAGTCTATTTCTTTCCTTTGAGTCATCTATTCTTTTTGAAATACCAATATGTTTATCCTGTGGCATAAGTACCATAAAATGGCCAGGTATGCTAATATGAGGTATTCCACGAGCACCCTTGGTACTAATAGGTTCTTTTATTATCTGTACAATTATATCATTTCCAACATGAAATAATTTTTTTAAATCTATAAGTGGTGCATTATTTTTTTGCTCAAGAGTCCAGTCATTATCTAAAAAATCAGGCGTTTTCTGAAAATCACCTACATACATAAAAACATCCTTTTTCATGCCAACATCGACAAATATTGACTGCATGCCAGGAAGTACATTTGTTACCTTTCCTCGATATATATTTCCGACAATGCTCTTGTTTTTTCTCTCTTCTATATAAAAATCGAGAAGTTGATTATTTTCCAATAATGCTACCTTAATGAAATAAAGTCCTACTGATATTAATATTTTTTTCAAATTAATTTTTCCTTTTACCCATTTTCAATTCTTCATTCAACATTCAAAATTAAGCATTCAAAATTTAAAATTATGCCTTTTTTACTACCCTCTGTATACTATCTTTTAATATTTCTTTATTATCCATATCAGAAATAAGCCTAAAAGGGTTAAAAAGTGCCTTTGTAACAATATGAATATTGTCACCATTTATTTTATATTCTAATACCTTTGATAGCATTTTATTATTCTTATTATTTTCAAATAAATCTTTCCATATAAAAACACCGTCATGTGATAAATATAAATCATATTCATGACGATTACTTGGTATTATTTTATTATATATTCGCTGACAATTTAAAAATATTAGTCCATTGGGAGACACCTTGTTTATTCTTTCTAAAAACTCTTTTTCATTAATTTCTTTATTAAGCTCACAGGAAAAATATTCATGATTTACTTCAATAAAAAGTGGAAGTGCATAAGGAAAAGAGAATTTTGGATGAGGATTAAACCCTTCAGAATATTTAATTGGAATTCTTGCTTTTCTAAAGAGTCTTGAAATAAGTCTTAGAAAATCAAGATGAGAGATATAAATAAGTTGCTTTTTTTTTGAAAATTCTAATTTATATTTTATTTTATCCATTTTCTTTTTTAAGTATTATATTATTGTTTATCTATCACTTGAAGCGCATCCACTCCCTTTGTAGGATTTATGACTATGTCCTGATTAACAATACCGCTTCCATATGAATATGGAAGTGACGGAGTTGTCGTAGGTATTCCATTGACATATATATTTATTTTCTGAGAGGATGCATAATTACTCAGCTCTACATTGTATGTTTTATCACCGTTGTTAAGAAGAGTGAAACCATACAATACCGAATCATTATTATTAAAAACACTAATATATGTATCATCATTAACTACTCCGCCTGGATATAAGATAGTGCCTTTCAGAGAATTACTTCCCGGATTAGGCAGATCAGTATTATCAATATTAATGTTCACAGATGCAGGTGAACTTGTAATATTTCCAGAAGTGTCTTTAGAGAAAATAAATACAGAATATAATATTTCATCAAGATTCTTAATTAGCACAGGTGTGTATGCACCTGGAGTTGGATTATTAATAGTCAAATCAGCTACTGTTATTGCTGGATTTGGTACATTAACAGAGTTTTGAACATATATCAAAAGCTGTGATAAGTCTGTATCAGTAGGATTTACAAATGATAGATTTGCTGTAGATGCAGCTACCTGGAGAAAATTTAGATGTGTAGGAGTTGCAGGAGGAGTAGTGTCAACATTGACTGTCAATGTTGTTGCTGAACTGAAATTACCTGCCAAATCAACAGCAGAAAATGATAATATATTTTCGCCTTCACTTAGTCCTGTTGCCGAATAATTCCAAGTTGTTTCTGCATTAAGATCACATATACTGGAACCATTCAAGTATATAGCTGTATTGGCTTCTTTTGAACCTATTATATCAACTGTGGTCTCTTTTGTTGTAAGTGGATTTGCAGGACTATAGATGCTCGGTGATGCCGGAGGAGCCTTGTCTATAGTATAAGAATATGATGTATCCATAGCCATTTCATTTCCTGTGGAGTCTTTTGCATTTGATATACTGAGAGTCTGACTACCATTTGCTGGAAGGTTTGCAGCGATAATTGTTCCTATCCATGTATTTCCTGAATATGAAGATTGAGTAATTTCCTTTCCTCCTAGAGTTATAGTTGGAGTGATTTCTGTATTCATTGTCTCATTGAAAGTGATAGTGAATGTGTAATCAGTATTTTTCAAATAAAGGATGTCACCGCTTTGAACAGGAACCGGTGATATTTCCACACTTGATACAGTTGGAAGTGCATCACCAGTGAAAATTGCCTGTCCAGCTGCTTGTGCTATAGCCTGAGAAGTAGACTTATCAGCTACATTACTAACCTGAAGAGTATAACTCTGTGCACTTTGAGATGAAGTTGTAAGTATATAAGTCTTATTTGTAGTATCTTCACTATCAAGGGCAATATTAGTGATATCAAGCCCTGAAATGCTATAGTTATCTAATGTAAGTGCATCATCAGATGAACCATCATTTTCATGATGAGGCTCTATAGAATATATTACTTTTATACTAGTATTTGATATAGGAGTTGCACTTGCAACAGCTATACCTTCAATACCAGAGAAGGTCTTGCTAGAAGAGCTCATTGCATTGCCTTTGAGGTCGGCTATATTGCTGACAGTAAGTGTATAATCTGTTTCTCCATTTTGATCAGCTGTTGATAAAACTACGATCCTTTTATTTGCCTGAAGACTAGCATTCAAAACTGTCAGAGGAGGAGATATAATATAATTTGTCTTTGTTTCTGCTAAAGTCTTATCTACTTTTTGGTCAAAAGTAATAATTACTGTTTTTGGAAGTGATGTTACACTAATAATCTTAGGTGGATATTTATAAACTTTAATCTCTCTGGTTTCATATTTTATCAAACCACTGTTAAGGCTGAACTTTGCAGTCAAAAAGTATGAGTTCGCACTACTTATATTAGTCTCTTCTGTTAGCAAAGAATTTCCTGTAGAAGTCCTGTCATCTGTGAGATAATAATTTGAATTAGTAGCCCAGTCATGAGTTTCTGTTGTTCCTGATTCTGTAAGAACAAAATTATAAGCTGAATTCTTCTTTGAGAGAATAAGCTTGAACTTATTTATAAGATCTGATGAATTCAAAGCAGATACTGTTGTTGTAATTGTATCACCAACTTCATAAGTAGCCAAGAAACTCGTTTTTGAAAGGCCATCCTGATTAGTAAGTGTTATGAAATCATTTGGAATAATCACATTACCATCATAGGAAAAAGTAGTAGAAGATGATTTATATTTATAGCTTTCATTTACATAGTATTTTGCACCTATTGTAAGTGTGAATGAACTTATATTATTTTCAGTAAGTGCACTAGGGAATGTAATTGTAGAAGTCTGACCAGCAAAAGTGATATTTACTTTTACTATATCTCCGATCTCGAAAGTAGTCCCATTATTTGTATCTTTGATATAGTTTATAGTAGGAGCTTCCGGATCAGTTGTAAGTGTACCTACATTAATGGGTGTAGTCGCCATTAGATTTCCTGGACTGATTGTAGCAATGAGTTTTGCAGTTGTGAAGTTCGTAGGAGTTACAGAAATTGAGGTCGATGCAGAAGCAGCATTATCATAGCTGTCTATAGCAGTTACTGTCAGTATATAATTTCCAGGGGCTATACTTGTAGCGAGATTTGTATATCTATACTGATTTGTAGCATCAGTAATAGCTGCAAGCAAATTATTGCCAGCTACAGTAGTTTTTCCTGAAGATATTACTCTGCCATCCTTTTTATCCACCAAAGAAAGTATATAGGATGATATTGTAGCAGTATCGCTAGGAATAGCTGAGAACTCAACAGTAAGACTATTTCCTTCGACTATTATATTAGGCTTTTCGGAGCTATTATAATATTGTATTATTGAAACTGTTGGTTTTTCATAAGTACTTTCTGTGGGATTATCAAGCATCTCTTTAAATTTAGTTTTATTCTGTATTTTCTTTTGAGCATCTGTAGGGAGGCCTGTTATAAGGCTATCGAAAAGTTCACCCTTGGTATTAGTATTAATAGCAAGGGTCTTTGATGCTGTTGCAGGAAATTCATATCCACTAGCAAATGCAAGACCTGCTGTTGAAACTTCATTAGAGTCTTCATTGACTATAACTTCAAGTGTACCTGGATTTGGCATTTCTTTCTCATATACATTTGCAGTAGTTTGACCATATACAGCCTTTGCGACAGTAAGTTTAAGCTGTTTATCTGGTTCTCTGTCTTTGCTGACATCAAGATTAGCTGTGATTATTTCTCCATTAGATACTTTGATAGGGAAAAGAATTGTGTCACCAGTTCCAGGATTAACTATTACAACATAATTTCCAGCAACAATATCTCTAAAGGAAAATTCTCCATTTGATGAGGCAATATTTGTATAGGTATTGTTAGTATTATAAAGAGTTACAATTGCATCTTCATAGCTTGTACTTAGACTTGCATGCATCGGAGCTAGATTTGAACCACCAAGTGTGCCGCCTGTAAGTACTCCTATCAGATTTGCTAAACCGCCTGCATTTGCAATTTCACTATCATTTCCTCCGCCTAGGCAGCCAAAAAGAAAAAATACACTCATGATAGTCATGATACTGATCGCGACTATCTTTTTAATCATTTAATACCTCCAAAATTATAAATAAGGAGAACTATATCATAAAAAGGGAGAAAAGACAAAAGAGCATTGATACTTGATACTGTCAAATCATTATAGGTGAATGAGGCATAAGGGGAAGTAGGAAGTAGGAAGTGGGGAGAGAACCTACCTAGGTGACTTTATAAGTCACCGGAGAAATAAAGCCCCTGTTTGGTTGCTATAGTAACTGCTAAACCAATGGGGCTTGCAGTAATGTGTGAACGGGACCACATTTTCTATAAATA
>Ga0114934_10000386_pt1 | contig 27560 bp, 21 predicted proteins | sample 4SBtaG_2_FD_99695 | JGI IMG/M metagenome (GOLD analysis project Ga0114934, IMG submission 99695) | Deep subsurface microbial communities from Kolumbo volcano to uncover new lineages of life (NeLLi) - 4SBTROV10_white metaG | ecosystem: Environmental > Aquatic > Marine > Volcanic ...
AATGAAATAAAAATAAGTTCTCACAACAGAGCAACTGTAAACACGCTTCAACAAAATCTTTAATTATTTCAAAATTTTGTTTCGTTATTAATTTGTATATTTTGCAGCAAATTAAAAAATCAGTAAACATAACGAAGCAATGATTTTAAGAATAGTTTTACTAATAATTTCCTATTTACTTTTAAGTGCTCATTTTTTTAGAGAAGGAGAAACAATATTAACGGCAGTTTATCTGTTTTTGCCTCTTTTGTTTTTCATCAAAAAAAGATGGAGTCTTATTTTTCTTCAATTATTTTCTTATGGCGGTTTTATTATTTGGCTGCAGACAATCTTTATTCTGACTTCTGAACGTATAAATTTGGGCGAACCTTGGCTTAGAATGGATATTATTTTAGGAGTGGTTGCGATATTTACTTTGTTCACAGGTTTGCTGTTAAATTCCAATAAAATAAAATCCAAGTATTTGTAGTTGAATGAGATTTTGCTTTTTCTCGAAATATACATTTATCCTTTATATAACTTGATTACAATTTTATTTGCTAATCATTATTATTAAATTAAACTCAAAAATAAATCGTTTTATTCAATGGAGAAATAATGAAATACTTTATCTCAATTCTAATTATTTGTTTACAAATTACGCTTATTGCTCAACCAAAACATAATCTAACAATAGATGATATGTGGGCAATGAAACGTATCGGTTCGCTTGATATTTCACCGACCGGGAAACAAATTGTTTTTTCTGTAACTAAATATTCGATGAAAAAAAATTCAGGGCAAACTGATTTGTGGTTAGTTGATTCGGATGGAAAAAATTTACGAGTTTTAAAAAACTCTGCAAAAAGTGAATCACAGCCCAAGTTTACACCTGACGGAAAACATATTTCGTTTTCACGCGGCGAACAATTTTGGATGTGCGATTTGAACGGCAAGAATGAAGTTCAACTTACTGATTTTTATTCCGGTGCAAGCGGACTTGTGTGGTCAAAAGACGGTAGCAAGTTTTTGTTTGTCTCCGATGTTTATCCTAATTGTGCTACACAGAATTGCAATAAGGAAAAGGACATCGAAAAGAAAAACAATCCGGTTGATGTAACCGTTATTACCGGACTTATGTTTCGTGATTGGGATCATTGGCGCGGCGAAAAAAGAAGTCATTTATTCTTAAAATATTTAAATCGAAAAAATTATTACGATTTAACTTTAAATAGCCAGCACGATGTTCCACCTGTTGATTTAGGCAGCGGACACGATTACACGTTTTCAAACGATGGCAGTAAGGTTGCTTTTGCAATGAATCCGGATAAAGTTGTTGCCACAAGTACAAACAATGAAATTTATGTCGCTGACGTTTCAAAACTCATATTAGGGAAAAAGCCCAAGACCGTTAAAATTTCAATTAGTAAAGGAAATGATGCTCAACCTGTTTATTCGCCTGACGGAAAATTTATCGCTTTTACATCTATGAAGCACGCCGGTTTTGAAGCAGATAAAAAAAGACTCGCCGTTTATTCAATTAAAACAAAAAAAGTAAATTATGTCCCGCTCGATGCTGACTTTTCAATCGGAGAAATTGTTTGGGCAAAAAATTCGCAAAGCATTTATTTTACGGCGGCAAATGAAATTTACAATTCTATTTTTTCTGTAAATATTAAAAGCGGGAAGGTTAAAACAATCCTTAAAAAAAGAGTAAATGTAAATTTAGTTCTCGCTGATAACGGCAAAACATTATTTTTCAAACAACAACGCTCAACACAACCGTATGAAATTTTTTCCGTAAGTACTAATGGGAAAAACCTCAAACAGATTACGCACTTAAACAAAAGTTTGTTAAAAACCATTCAAATGAATGAAGTTGAAACATTTTGGAGTAAAAGTGCTGACGGGACAAAAATTCAATCAATTCTTGTAAAACCGCCTTTCTTCGATTCGTCAAAAAAATATCCGTTAATTTTTCTTATTCACGGCGGACCTCAAGGACATTGGGAAGATGATTTTCATTACAGATGGAATTTACAAATGTTTGCTTCGCCGGGATATGTTGTGGTTGCTGTTAATCCTAGAGGAAGCACCGGTTACGGACAAGATTTTACAAACGCAGTTACCAAAGATTGGGGCGGAAAACCTTATGTTGATTTGATGAGCAGTTATGATAATGCATTAAATAAATTTAATTTCATTGATAAAAAAAATACATTCGCCGCCGGCGCTTCTTATGGCGGTTATATGATAAATTGGATTGAAGGACACACCGACAGATTTAATGCTTTACTTTGCCACGACGGTGTTTTTGATGCTGCAAGTATGTACGGTTCCACTGAAGAGCTGTGGTTTGTTGAATGGGAATTTGGTGGAACGCCTTGGACAAATCCGGAGCTTTACAGAAAATGGTCGCCAAGTACCTATGTTAAAAATTTCAAAACACCTATGCTTATTGTTCACGGTGGAAATGATTTTCGGATACCTTATACACAAGCATTTCAGCTTTTTACGGCTTTGCAAAAAATGAATGTTGATAGTAAATTATTGTTCTTTCCAAAAGAAACACACTTTGTACAAAAACCGCAGAATGCTAAATTTTGGTGGAATTCAATTTTTAAATGGTTTAAGAAATATAAGAGGTAAATTAAATGGATGAAGAAATTAAATATCCCGACCTAAAAGAAATCTCTTCCGATTATAAAACGGAAGAAGATTTTGAATACGGGAAAGAAGAAGTTGAAGAAAAACTCTGGGAAAAAGTTGAACGCACGGGCAAAAAAGTTTCTTTTATCAAAGATGTTCTTGCTCTGTATAAATACATGATGGATGATAATGTTCAATGGTACCGAAAATCAATTGTGGTTGGTGCTCTTATTTATTTTATTACACCGATTGATTTAATTCCGGATATAATGCCTCTCGTCGGCTATTTAGATGATCTCGGTGTTATTACTGCCGTACTGAAATACCTTGGTCATGAATTGATTCCGTATTATGATTAATTTCAAAATAACCGGCACCAAAACGGTTTTTGAAGGACGGGTTTTTGATGTAAGGGTAGATAACATTAAATACAATTCCGGCAATAATGGAATCCGGGAAGTGGTAATCCACAACGGCGGTGCGGTTGTTGTTCCCGTAAATTCGGATGGAAAAATTGTAATGGTAACTCAATACCGTTATCCTTTTGGCAAAAAATTTTTGGAATTGCCTGCCGGCAAATTGGAAAAAGACGAAGACCCATTTGTTTGTGCCGAAAGAGAACTAACGGAGGAAACAGGATACATAAGCAAGAATATAACTAAACTCGGACAAATTGCAACTTCACCAGGGTTTTGTACCGAACTATTGCATATTTATTTGGCAAGGAATTTGTCTTCCGGAAAATTAAACAGAGAAGAAGGTGAATACGGAATGGAAGTTTTTGAGTTTTCGTTACAAGAAGTCGAGGGAAAGATTCGCAATGGTGAAATTATTGATTCCAAAACAATTTGCGGAATTTTTTATTATCGCTCATTATTGCAAACCGGGAAATAGAAAACGAAACCCCATTCTTTGTTTTCAAACACATGAAAACCAACAATAAATTTTTAACATCAACGGAAGCCTCTGAATTACTAGGTGTTTCAGGGGCAACGATTAAAAATTGGGTTAAACATAATTATTTATTTCCTATTGTTAATAATCAAAAACAATTTTTTGAAAAGGCAAAAGTTGTTTTATTAAAAGAAAAAATTGAAAACGGCGAAGTTGAAAGGTTAAATAGCCGCGCAAACAAAAGAAATTCCACAAAAAAGTTTATTCCAAAAGAATACATTTCAGACATCAACAATAACAAAGAAATTTTAAGTATTGTAAATTTCATTGTAGACAATTCTTTGTCAATAAAAATAGCCATGTTCTATTTATCAATTAAAGTACTGATTGATGCAGGTTTAATCCTTACAAAAAACATTGAGAAAATATTAAAGTTTGAAATAACTAATTTTAAAAATAATAATGTTCTGAGCATATTAAAAAGTAATTACAAAAACTTAAACAGTTTTGATTATGATATTAAATATTCAGAACTTTTAATTTTTAGCATACCTAAATCTCAAGATATACTCGGAATAATTTACCAATCGATTAAAAGCGAGGGAGAAAAGGTTAAACAAGGTTCGTACTATACACCTAAAGAAATAGTTAAAAATATTATTACTGAACACATTAAAAAATCAGCAACTATTCTTGACCCGTGCTGTGGAACCGGACAATTTTTGCTAAATATTAATCAAACAGATATAGACCCGGAAAACATCTATGGTTTTGATATTGATTCAACAGCAGTAAGTATTTGTAAAATCAATCTTTTGCTTAAATACAATTTTGTGAATTTTAATCATAAAATATTTCAACTAAATTCATTAACAGATATCGATAAATTTTTATTAGATAATAATTACAATGCTCCTAAAAAGTTTGATTTTATTTTTACAAATCCTCCTTGGGGTTCACATTTTTCAAAATCCGTGAAGCACGAACTAAAGGAAAAATATCCTACAATTTCTTCTTTCGAATCATCTTCATATTTTTTGCTGGAGGGAATTAGGCTATTAAAACCCGGAGGTGTATTGTCATATATTCTGCCGGAATCTATTTTAAATATTAAAACTCACAGAGACATTCGTAAAATAATTCTTGAAAACACGAATATTTTAAAAATTGAAAGAGCAGGTAAAATTTTTACTAATGTGTTTACAAATGTAATTCGATTGGATATTAAAAAGAAAGCCAATACTCGCTTTGAAGAAAATCAAACTGCTGACAATAAATTTACTGTAAAACAAAAACGTTTTTTCAATAACACTGATTTTATTTTCGATATTGATCTATCCGATAAAGATGCCGGAATAATTGAAAAGGTTTTCTCACGTGAACACAACACATTGAAAAATCAGGCTGAATGGGCTTTGGGAATTGTAACAGGCAATAACAAGAAATTTCTTTTCCCCAATAAATTCACAGGTTCCGAAGAAATTTACACCGGCAAAGAAATAAAAAGGTATTCGATTGAAAAAGCAAGATATTTTATTAAGCTTGAACCTGAAAAATATCAGCAAGTTGCTCCGATAAATAAATATCGTGCAGATGAAAAACTTATTTATAAATTTATTTCAAACAGATTAGTTTTTGCATATGATAACCGGCAACGACTAACTTTGAACAGTGCAAACATTTTAATACCGAAAATACCGAATACTCCGATTAAGATTATTTTAGCTTTGTTCAATTCTCCTTTATATAATTTTATTTATCAGAAAATATTTAATTCAATTAAAATATTAAAAGGAAATTTGGAACAATTACCTGTTCCGGTGCTAACAAAAGAAAAGCAAGACCAAATAATTAAACTTGTTAATTCGGCAATAAGCGGCAACAATAATAATATGATAATTGATAATTTAATATTTAATTTGTTTGAAATTTCAGAAGAAGAAAGAGCTTATATTGTGAAGAATTTGAAATAATAGAAGCAATAATTATTTTTGTAGAAAGTTATCTGTTTTTGCCACCCTATTTTTTCTACATATTTATTAAACGGATTTTTTTATTATTTCTTCCACATCAATTTTTGTAACATTAGTTATTTTTTTGCCGAGAAACCTTTGAGCAACTTCTGTAAATTTAACCGGTAAATCACTTACGTAATATTCATTGTTCCCCGGCACAGCAGATTTACTTCTTAAATTTCGTCCTTCGAGATATTCTTCTACAATCAACGATGCGGCGGTACCGGAATCGATAAGCTTAACCGAATTTCCCATAACCTTTTGAATTACATTGGAAAGTATCGGGTAATGCGTACATCCGAGAATAAGCGTGTCAATACCGGCAATTCGCAGTTCTGCAAGATATTCTTCCGCAACTTCGTAAGTAGCTTTGTGGTCAATCCATCCTTCTTCGGCCAGCGGAACAAACAAAGGACATGCTTTTTCAAATACTGTTATTTTGCTGTCATGTTTTTTTATTTCCTGTGAATACGCCCTGTTACGTATTGTTGAATTTGTTCCTATCACACCAATCTTGCCGTTCTCTGTATTTTCCAAAGCCATTTTTGCGCCCGGCTCAATCATTCCTATAACCGGCACTTTGTAATTTTCCCGAAGCAACTCAAGCGCAACAGAAGACGCCGTATTACAAGCCGCAACAATCATTTTTACATTTTTTGAAATGAGAAAATTAGCATCCTGAAGTGCGTATTCAATAACAGTCGAATTTGATTTGGAGCCGTACGGAACACGTGCGGTGTCGCCGAAATAAACAATTCCTTCATTGGGCAAAAAAGAATTGATTCTTTTTACAACCGTTAATCCGCCGATTCCCGAGTCGAAAACTCCTACTGAATTTGATCTGTTAAAAAAGTTCAAATTAATTCCTATAAAATTTCTTTTATTGCTTTTGTTAATTCAATATTGATAAGTTCATAATTTTCCGGTGAAACAATATGCCCGAAATTGTCTAAAACATAAAAAGAATCTACAACACCGTCTTCTTTTGTTGCTATTTTTGCATAGTATATTTCAAGATTAAGTTCGTGCATTACTTGTGTAATCTGGTAGAGTAAACCGAGTTTATCAGGAGCAAAAACATCTATGATGGTAAATTTTTGATGTCTCTCAAATTCGATTTTGACTTTTGTTGTTCTACCGAAAAGCTTATTTTCCAAACGCCACCATTTTGATTTAACTTTGTTGAATTCCTGCGTGATCGGAAATTCATTATTTATCGCAAGTTTAATATCTGTCCTTATTTTCTCAAAATTCTCTTCATTCACAAGGGAATTCCTGTGAAAATTACTGACAAGAAAATTATCTATTACAATTCCATCTTCGCGGGTAAATATTTTTGCATTATGAATATTAAGGTCATTTATTGCCAGCACTCCACATAATTTTGACAGCAGATAATTTGAATCTCTTGTTATTATGGTGATGCTTGTAAAATTTTCTACCTGCTTAAAAAATACGGCGACATTTTTCCCGCTCTCAATTTCTTCAATATGCTGATTAATTTCTTCAAGAGAATAGCTTTGTGTATATTCAAAATTATTTATGGAATTAAGGTGTTCATTAATTTTGGTATTATTTGTACCATCTTTTTTTCCAACATTGTTCAGTCTTTCCGGAAATAATAATTCTTCTCCGGTAAGTCTGTGCTTTAACATATTTTTGGTTTTAACATAAAGTTCCGAAAGTAAATCATGTTTCCATTGTGTCCAAACAATTGGGCTTACAGCCGATAGATCGGCATAAGTTAACAGATACAATAAATCCAAAGAAAGCAATGATGGAAAAATAGAAGCAAATTTATTTAATGTAACAGGATCGTTTAAGTTACGCCGGAATGCTACTTGCTCCATAGTTAAGTGATGTCTAACTAAAAATCCAACAAGCTCCATATCATCCAAGCCATATCCAAGTCTTTCCATAATTGAACGAGCAATTTCCGATCCAAGAATTTCATGTCCGGTAAGAGAAATGGGTTTTGCAATATCATGAAAAAGGACTGACAAAAACAGAATATTTTTTCTTTGCAAACCACCAAATATTTTGCCAATAAAGGTATTGGTGTTTTGAAGTTTTTCCAGATTACTTATTGCAATCAAAGTATGTTCATCTGCTGTGTAACAATGATAAACACCCGGTTGAAAAAATCCTACAAGCTCATTAAACTCGGACAAATATAATCCCAGTACTCCAAGATTATTCATTGATGTTAATGTTTTACCAACATTTACCGGTAAATTCAGTATCTCCCTAAAAAATACCGACGAAATTTGTATGCTTTTCCCTGATTCGGTAATTGAACTTACCGTATCAATTATCATGGAACGCAAATGTTCGTCAAACAAAGCATCCCTGAGTCCGCGATAATAAAAAGCTCTTATAATCTCAGCAAAACTTAAATTATCAAGATTTGTAGTAATTAAATTTCCTTTTAAAGTAAAATCATCATCTAACTTTATTGAAAGAATATCCGATATAGGACCAAACAACTCTTGCTTAAAATGTTTGAGCATTGTTTTTGAAAAACGATTTATTACTACTGTTGCCTTAAAATAGTTCTTCATCAAAGCATTCCAATCATAATTGAATACTTTTAAATCAGCAGCTATTTTCTCCTGAGCAGAAAATTCCAGTCTATCGTTTTTCTTTTTTGTAATGAGATGCAGCTTTACTCTAACATATAAAATAAGTTTATAGCTTTCGTATAATTTTTTGTATTCGGAATCACTTACAATTTTTTTAGACTTCAGAAAATTCAGGAAATGCTCCGTATAGCAAATTTCATTCTGCACATTCATAATTATATTATTTTGGAGAGCAAACATCCATTCTACCACTTGCAAATCGCGCAGTCCGCCTGCGGTATATTTTACATTGGGTTCCAGCATTTTTGGTGACGAACCATAACGCTTGTGTCGCTTATCAATATCTTCAAAAAATTTAAATATAAGTTTTCCGCGTATATTATTTTTAAGTGATTTGAATAAAATTGAATTCCATTTTTCGTAAATTTTTTCATTACCGGTTAAAAAGCGTGTTTCAAAAAATTGGGTTACTGCGTGTAAATCGGATGTTAAAAATTTTTCTATATCGGCATATTCCCTAACCGTATGGGATAATTCAATTCCACAATCCCAAAACTTTGTTACATATTCTTGTATTTCTTCCTCATGCCCTTCAACACTGTCGAAAATAAACATAACATCTATGTCGGAAAACGGAGCAAGTTCTCTTCTACTAAAACTTCCAGCTGAAACGAGTGCACACGAGAATTTATTATCAGCAGATATTTTTATGATAAATTCTTCAACAAGAAGACTATAGCTCAAACAAAAGCGGTATGAATTTCCAACCAATTCTTTATTGGAAAACAAAAGTTCTTTTGCCTTGTTAAATTCGTCTTTTATTTTTAATGAGTTTGTCATAATAAAAAAGGAGGCTGAGCTAACAGCCTCCTGCACTAATTAAATAATTATTTCAGTCGTTCAAAACGTCCTTGGAAAAATCTTAAATATGCCGGTTCGTAAACCATTTTCAAACCTTTAATCTTTTTCCTATTTTCAAACACTTCCGCAACCGATTCGGCAGTAACGTCAATATGGGCTTGTGTGTAAACACGTCTTGGTAAAGTTATACGAACAAGTTCCAATTTAGGATAATTGTGTTCCCCTGTTTTTTTGTTTCTACCGGCAGAAACAATTCCTCTTTCCATTGTCCGAACTCCGGAATCAATATATATTTCCGCAGCCAAAGTTTGAGCGGGGAATTCATCTTGTGGAATATGCGGTAAAAATGCTTTTGCATCCAAAAATATTGCATGACCGCCAATCGGTTTAACAAATGGAATTCCAAATTCCTTTAGTCTATTACCAAGATATTCAACTTGACCGACGCGTGCTTTTATATTGTCGAATGAAACCATCTCTTCCATTCCCCGAGCCATTGCTTCCATATCGCGTCCTGCAAGTCCGCCGTACGTATGCAAACCTTCATAAACAACAACCATATTTCGTGCCGCATCAAAAACTTTTTTGCTACGTGTTGCAAAAATACCGCCGATATTTACCATTAAATCCTTTTTGGCACTTACCCAAAGTCCGTCAAAATAGGAACACATTTCTTTTAGAATTACTTGAAGAGATTTATTTTCGTAACCTTTCTCGCGTACTTTTATAAAATAAGCATTTTCCATTGCACGAGTTGCATCGAACCACATTTTTACGCCGTATTTTTTTGCCAATTTACGTACGGCTTTCAAGTTTTCCATTGAAAACGGCTGACCTCCTGCCATATTTACCGGGCCAGCCATACTGATATATGCAAGTTTTTTAGCACCGACCTTGTTAATTAAATCTTCCAATTTTTGAATATCAATATTTCCTTTAAATTTATGTGTACTCGAAGGCTTGTGAGCTTCTTTAATAATTACATCAACAAATGTAGCACCGGCAAGTTCTTGATGAAGTTTTGTCGTAGTAAAGTACATATTTCCGGCAACATAATCACCGGGTTTAATTAATATTTTTGATATTATATGCTCGGCTGCACGACCTTGGTGCATCGGAACAAAATAAGGCATACCATAATATTTTTTTACATTGCTTTCAAGATAATAAAAGTTTTTACTTCCGGCGTAGGCTTCATCTCCGAGCATCATTCCCGCCCACTGGCGGTCGCTCATTGCATTTGTTCCACTGTCAGTTAAAAGATCAATATAAACATCTTCCGATTTTAACAAAAAGGTATTGTACCCTGCTTGTTTCATCGCTTTTTCCCGATGTTCGCGTGTGGTCATTTTGATAGGTTCAACTACTTTAATTTTAAAAGGTTCAGCCCAACTTCTTTTTTTTTCTTTCTTCTTTGCCATTCTTTTCACCTTATTGATTGATTATTTTATTTTAACTTTAAATTAATTAATAATATCCGTAATTAAACAGGCTTCTTATATTCAACAGTTATTATCGAAGAAATACCGCCTCGCTTATTAAAATCGGCTGTTATTTTCATTTTTCTCGGCTGCAGAATTTCAACAAGATCATCCATAATTTTATTAGTAACACTTTCAAAAAATATCCCATCGTTGCGATACGACTGCAAATAAAATTTATACGATTTTAATTCAACACAAAGTTTGTCGGGAATATATTCCAAAACAATTGTAGCAAAATCCGGTTGCCCGGTTTTAGGGCAAAGGGAAGTAAACTCCGGAGCAATATGTTTAACCCAATAATTTCTATTTGGATACGCATTATCGAATACTTCTAATATTTTTGTTTTGTCGTTCATTAAATTTCCTGATTTTATAAATAGTTCGGTTTTGTTTTATAAGGAATCGGGTCCTGCATTTCTATCTGCTGAAACCCTCTCAATCGCAAAGCACAACTGTCACAAACACCGCAGGCTTTTGTTTGGCTCTTGTAACAAGACCATGTTAGATGAAGTGGAGCGTTCAATTCCAATCCGCGTTTAATTATTTCCGCTTTTGTAAGATTAATAATCGGTGTTTCGATTGTGATTTGAGTTTCCGGTTTAGTGCCGAGATCTACTGCTATTTGATATGCTCTGAAAAAGTCGGGACGACAATCCGGATAGCCTGAAGAATCCTCAAACACCGCACCGATAAAGACAGCTTTTGCTTTTAGTACTTCCGCCCAACTTACGCACGCCGATAAAATATTCGCATTCCGGAAAGGAACATAAGACGGGGGAATTTCATCACTTTCCAAATTCGCATCTCTAATTGTCATTGTTTTGTCCGTAAGGGAAGACCCGCCAATTTTAGAAAGGTGCTTAAAGTTTATAACAAGTCTTTGCTCAACATTATAAAAGTCGGCAATATCGTTAAATGCCTGCAGTTCTCTTCTTTGTGTTCGCTGCCCATAATTTATATGTACAAAAGCAAGATTATATTTTTCCCTTGCAATTGCTGCGGTAACACAACTGTCAAGTCCGCCGCTAACAGCAACAACGCATGTTTTTTTATCATCCATAATAAATTATTTTTAAATGAAATGAAAAATAGTAAAATCCGTTTAATTTTATTCCGAATCTTAACTTATTTTGGTCAATTAAGTAAATTTATTTTTCATAAACGGATTTGTCTCCAAAAGTCCAAAATGGGTTATGACAGAATCTGTAATCTTTGGAAAAGAACGTTTGGTTTGAATTGTTTTTCATTTATAATTCACAAGTTAAAATACAGGTTAAGAAAAACATTATTTTCTGAAATAGATTTATAGTACCGACACATATCCCGCAACTGAGGGATGTTCGTCAATGCCGAATGTTCCATTTTTCCCCGCGTTGGGCGGGGCAGGTTTGTTAAGAAATTTTTACAATTGTTTAATATTAATTCCATTGAATTATTATTCCAAATTTTGGCATTATTCGCTCGCTCACTCACAGAGTACTGTGGACAGAACTCTGTGAGTGAGTGGACATCCTTTGGAAAATTTATTTTTAAGAACCAAATCTTTGATTCGTTTAAATCGAATGTTCAAGTTTTTTACAAGATTTACACATTTTTTGAACAATGAATGTCGATTAACGATTTTAGATTTCAGATTTTTTTATTTCTTAAATCAAAAATCGTTGATCCTTGTTCTTAAATCATTTTTTTATTGCAGCTTGCTGCGCTATGTTTAGATAAGGCATCAATACATCACAACAGCCCATCTTACAAGAGCCAATAAAATCAATATTGCACCTTCGGGTTTTGACAATTGCCATTTTCGGCGCATTAAATAAAAGAGAATAGTTAGATTTATTATCATTAAAATCAGACTAAAATAATCTCCTTTTGTTATGGAAAGCGGGTGAATAATTCCTGCAACACCTAATACACCAAGCATATTAAACAAATCGCTACCGATTAAATTTCCAACAGAAATTCCGTGCCGTCCTTTTGCAACGGCAACAACAGACGTAGCAAGTTCAGGAACAGAAGTTCCTGCTCCGACAATTGTAATTCCAATCATCCATTCGGAAACTCCGTAGAATCTTGCAATTACCGTAGCGCCGTGCACCAAATAATCAGCTCCGTAAATAATTAACGCTACACCGATAATTAATTTGGGAACATCAGTCCACGTAAATTCACCCTCGGCAACTTCATCAATAAAATCATCGACATTTTCTTTTCCTTTAATAATATAAACTATGTAAATAATTAAAACAGCAAAAAGAATTATCCCTTCATAAAATTCAAGTTTCAAATCATAAAAGAATAACAAAAGCAACAATCCCGTACCAACGAGCATAGAACCATCACGAAACAACATTTTTTTACTGATTTTTACAGAACTGAAAAACGTTACAAGTCCGAGAATTATGCCGAGATTAAAAATATCGGAACCAACAATATTACCGACAGAAATTTGATACTGTCCGCGTAATGCTGAAGTTACAGTTACAGCAAATTCAGGCAGAGAAGTAGCTATTGCAACAACTGTCAAACCGATTACTAATTCGGATAGTCCCAATTTTTTTGCAATGTGTGATGCTGAATCAACTACAAGTACTGCTCCATACCATAAAGTTAGAATAGAAACTAATATAATTAAAATTTGAATTATCATAGAGTAATAAAAATAAAAATTTTGTATTTCCAAACATAAACCGTATTTACTTAAAATTCATGAGTACGGTTAATAATTATGAAAAATAATTTTTTAAGTTATATAATATATAAATTGAAAACAATTAGAATTTAGTAATCGTTGAATTTTATTGATTAGTTATGTTGGGCTGTAAACGAAACAAACAATTTATTCTTTTACTCTCTTCAAAATTATCATTGTTAAATCATCAAACTGTGTTTGATTTCCCTTAAAATATTTTAATGCTGATAAAACATTTCTTTTTATTTGGCTTACAGGTTTATCGGCTGAAGCAATTATAATATTCTCCAGTCTTTCCATTCCGAATTGCTGTTTGTTTTCATTCATCATTTCGGTAATTCCATCCGTATATAAAATAAGCAAATCGTTCTTGAGCATATTGATTTTTTCAACTTCCAATGTTTTTTCAAATATGCCATTATCTTTTAAGCCAATTCCAATGCCTTTGGGACCTATGCGATGAACAGAATTATTTTTCGCTTGATAATAAAGTATTGGTAAATGACCGGCTCTGCAAATATTTACAGTTCCGTTTTTATTTACAGATGCTGAGGCTAACGTTAAAAAATATTCCGGTAATAATTTTTTATCGAAACTATTTTTTAAGTTTATCAAAATATCTTTTAAGTCTGTCGATTCTTTAATAACCGAATTTAGAATCGCTTGAACCCTTACCATATAAAGAGCTGCGGGCATTCCTTTCCCGGAAATATCTCCGACAAATAAAAAAGTTTGGTCTTTGTTTATTGGCGAAGTAATAACATCATAATAATCACCACCTACTTCTCTCGCAGATTCATAATGTGCCATAATTTGATAATTAACAATTTGAGGCGGAATATTGGGCATAAGTTCCGCTTGAATTTTTCTGGCAACTTCCAATTCATCTTTTGTAAGCAATTTGTCCGCAAGTTCAAAAGCAAGCAGAACATTTAACAGGATAAATCCTAACATTAAATAACTATTTAAGTGGTTTAAGTATCCAATTAAAAAAATTAACAATGTCGAAATGTAAATTATTCTTCGTGCCGGCGACATTCGCAACAAAAATGCGTTAAACAAACTTCGCATAAAAATAAGTGCCCGAACCAATTTATTTTTTGATGTGCTTTCTTTTGGAATATCATTTCTAAAAAATTCGTAAACTTCCGAAGCATCTCTCTTTATCAAGCGTTCAATTTCATTAAAACTTAAATCACTTGTGTATAAATCGTAAATTCTTTTAAATGGATTTTTGTTTGACATAATCTAATTTTAGTATTTCTCTTTTGACGAATTTCGATTAAATAAGTTACCAATTATTTTCTTCTTTATTTATCACAGGATTATATTTTTTTGTAATTTTGCAAAATCTTATAATGAGAAAAAATATGGAATCAGGAAATCTTAAAAAAATAAACGAACTGCGAAAATCAATTAATCGTATTGATGAAAATTTTGTAAAATTATTATCCGAAAGGCGGAAGATCAGCTCTAAAATTGTTGAACTGAAGGAACTTAGCAGCAAGCCGATTCGTGATAAAAAAAGGGAGCAGGAACTTCTTGAACGTATTATAAAACTTGCGGAAGATAAAAACGTAGATGTTTATCTTATAAAAAAAATATTTTATACAATAATAGAAGATTCCATTCGCATTCAACAAGATTATTTACAAAAGTTGTCCGAACAAAATGATTTGCAAAACGGAATTATACGAATTGCAATACAAGGAATTGAAGGTTCATACAGTTATTTATCGGCTCATAAATTTTTCTCAAACAGAAAAGTTGAGTTGTCTTTTGTAAGCTATAACAGATTTGAGGAAGTGGTTCAAGCAGTTGAAAACGGTGAAGCCGATTATGCCATGCTGCCGATTGAAAACACAACTTCCGGCGGAATAAACGAAGTTTACGATTTACTCCTGCATACAACTCTTTCCATTGTAGGCGAAGAAAAGTTTGAAGTTAAACATTGCCTTGTTACTTCTGAAAACGAGGATTTATCAAAAATAAAAAAAATATATGCACATTACCAAGCAGCAGCACAATGCAGTAATTTTATTGCCACATTAAAAGATTGCAGCATTGAATACTTCGCCGATACTGCAATGTCCGTAAGGAAAATCAGCGAGGAGAAAAATTCCGAATATGCAGCTATTGCAAGCAAAGAAGCATCGGAAATTTTTAATGTAAAAATAATCCGCGAAAACATTGCTAATCAAACGGAAAATTACACTCGTTTTATTGTATGTACAAGAAAACCGATTAGTGTTGATCAGAGAATTCCGTGCAAAACATCACTAGTTCTTGCAACTTCGCATACTGCCGGTTCTCTTGTAGACGCGCTTTCTGTCTTTCGTAAATATGATTTAAATTTAACAAAATTGGAATCCCGTCCTGTTCTTGGAAACCCTTGGGAAGAAATGTTTTATATTGATTTTGAAGGAAATATTCTTAGTGAGAATGTCAAAAATGCTCTCGAAGAATTAAATCCTCATACGCGTTTTGTAAAAGTACTTGGCTGTTATCCTAACCGTGATATTCAGAGGACGGAAATTTAACCTATTTATTCCTTATAAATTTTTTGTTAGAATCTTTCCAAAATAAATTACATCACATAATTTTGAATAACTATTATTAATTAAGATTTTAAATGAATAAAACTTTTTTTATTAAAAAAATATTGCCAGTTGCAGCCGGAGCAATACTCGGTTACAGTTATTATTATTTTATTGGGTGTTCAAGCGGAACTTGCCCTATTACAAGCAATCCTTTTATTTCCACTGCGTACGGTGCTTTTGTTGGGTTAATATTTGCTTTTCCTACAAAGAAAAAAAAACAAAGGGGTTAAAAATGACAACAACAACCAAAATTGATAAAGATATTGAAATTGAAGATTTAATAAAAATCCTTCCAGAATCTGTAACATATTTGATGGATAAGGGAATACGCTGTCTTCGTTGTGGTGAACCTTTATGGGGAAGTTTGGAATCAGCGGCATTAGAGAAAGGTTTTAATGATGAGCAAATAGAAGAATTTGTAAATGAATTAAACAAGATGAAACAGCAATCTGAAAAATAGTTTTGAAATGTTTAAATTTGTACAATAATTAAATTTGGAGAAATAATGGCAAAACCAACTCAAAACAAAAAGAACCACTTGAAAGCCAAAGGATTAACTAAAAAACAAAGAAGCTGGATTTACACGGGCATTTTTATAGTTGTAGCATTAATTCTTTTTGCAATAAATAATAAAAGCAACGGACCAAGCGAAGGTCCATTACCACCTAATTATAACAGCTATTCCGGCAAAACCGTAAATTTAGCAGACTATAAAGGGAAAATAGTAATTCTTGATTTTTGGGCAACTTGGTGTCCGCCTTGCCGCAGAGAAATTCCGGGCTTTGTGAAACTGCAGAAAGCTTATGCCGACAAAGATGTTCAAATTATCGGACTGTCTTTAGATGCAATGACACGCGGAGGAAGGACAGCTAATGATGTTATTCCGTTTATGAAAGAAAACAAAATTAATTATCCTATTGCCAAAGCAAGCGAACGTGTTGTTAATTTATATGGTGGAATTGAGTCGATACCTACAACTTTTGTAATAAACAAAGAAGGAAAAATATTTTCTCAGCATATAGGTTATAATTCGCCTTCTGTTTTTGAAAAAGATATAAAGGCTATTATGAACGGTTCTACAAAAAATTATGGCGACGCTCCCGGGTTTAGTCTTCCTGAAATAAAGTAGCAACATTTTTTAGCCACGTTCACAGAAGTCTGCGAACGTGACTAACCTATTAGTCTAATCAATTTTTTGCAAAACAGCACCACTTATTGCCGGCAATATTATTTGTTTAGAAACCTCTTTAATTCTCTTTATACCCGCAACTTTATTGTTTACAAGTAATTTCCAGTTTCCTTCAGGTAATAAAAACTTATGTGATTTTTTCTGATTTGCATTAAACAATACAGTAAATTTTTCATTACCATAATTAACCGTGTAACCAAGTACAAATTTATTTTTCCCGGTATTCATAAATTTAACCGAATCATATTTTGCCCTTCTAAATGCGGAAAAAGATTTTCTAAGTTCTATCAATCCCTTGTAATAATCCACAAGCTCTTTATTTAAATTTGCATAGTTATAGTTTAAGTAATTTGTATTATTATCTTTATTATATGAATTATTATCAATATGTCCTTTGTTTTTATCCGGGGCTGTTTCGTTTGCCGGGATTACTTTAGAGCGTGCAAACTCTTGTCCTTCGGCAATCATTGTAATTCCCTGCGAAGTAAATAAAAAGAGTGCTCCGAGTTTGTTTAATTTCATTTGCAGAGGTGTAAGTTTTGCATTTTTATCCAAATCAGTTATAATTTTTTGCGGGTCAACTTCTCGTGTTCCTATTCTGATAAAATCTCCAAGCGTATATCCGTCATGAGACTCAAGATAGTTAACGGAATGTTCTTTTTTCTGAAATAGTCCGAGACTGTCTTTTATCAATGTTCCGTTTACATAACTTTTAATTCTCTGTTGAGAGTTATTACCAAACCATTTACCAAAAATCCAGCCAAGTCCGTTATTCGGATTTTCTCCTTTAATTCCGTTTCTGATTTGATCATTCCAAGCTCCCCAGCCTCTTTCGGAAAATCCTTTCGGGTCATAACCACCGCCCCAAGGCTCTGCAACAAAAATCACATAAGGATTAATCTTTTTCGCTTCTTTAATTATTTCCTCAAGCGTATTCCAATCTAAAAGCTTTCCCAAATCGAATCGAAATCCGTCAATATGATATTCTTTCATCCAGTAAATAATTGAATCGAGTATTAACCGCCTCATCATTGGCCGTTCTGATTTTATGTCGTTTCCGCAATAACTTTGAGCAATGTAATTATTGTTACTATCAAGACGAAAATAGTATGCTTTATCAATTTGCTTAAGGTTTCCGACTTCATATTCGGAAAGATGATTGTACACAACATCCATTATTACACCTATCCCTTCTTTATGAAATGCTTTAACCATATCTTTAAATTGTTTAACTTGCTTTCCGTCCGTTCCCATCCATTTATTCCATTGAAACTTTTTCCAATTCATTGAATAATAGGAACTCGGAGCAAAGAAATTGGAAGTCATATATCCCCAATGATTTCTTTCATAAGGATTCCATGTGTTAAACTTTCCATCCAAAGAATCCTTATATGGAATTTCACAATTTGCAAACTCCATTGCCGGCAACAATTCAACTGTATTTACACCAAGTTTTTTTATGTAATCTATTCCGCCTGTTTTGTTGTGTTCAATCAAACCTTTATAGGTTCCCGGAGAAGTAACTCCTGAAGATTTATGTGCCGTCATATCACGAATGTGCATTTCATAAATAATTAAATCCCGCCAATCTCTCTGTATCCAACTATCGCCATCCCAATCATATTTTTCATTATATACAATTGCTCTTCTCGGATTCATGTATGTTGTATATGATGCAACTGCTTTTGCATAAGGGTCAACGCAAATCGGTTTATCTTTTTTACCCAAATTATCATTTTGATTATATACTTTGTAACCGTAATAAATTCCTTTTAAATTTTCAGGAAGAACGGTTTCCCAAACACCATTGGAGTCCATTTCCATTTCATATTCTTTGTCAATTAATTCATCCGGTTTTTTGAACGTACACAAAATAACTTTTACTGCTGTGGGCGCAAATAAACGAAAATATGTTTTTCCTTCTTTAACAAAAGAACCAAGTTGTTTGTTTGAATATATACTATTTAAATTTTTATAATTCTCATGTCTTACATTTATTTCGGAAATTTCCGGTTTTATATTGATATTAAACACGCTTACTCCATAAATATTTTGTGCTAACACAAATGTTAAAAATAATATAATTATATGTGTCATAAGATAATCGAAATTAATTGTTAAAAATTTAAGTGATAAAAAGCGAAATTGTCATTTTTGTTCAGAGCATAATTCAGTTAGAACACCGTGAGTTGATTTTGGATGCAGAAAAGCCACATTCATTTTTTCCGCTCCGTTTACCGGCTCATTGTTTATAAGTATAGCTCCATTTTCCTCAGCTTCATTCAAGGCATTTTCCAAATTATTTACGTGAAAAGCAAGATGATGAATTCCTTCTCCTTTTTTTTCGATAAATTTACTTATCGGACTTTCTTCGTCTGTTGATTGCAATAGTTCTATTTTTGTTTCTCCAATTTTGAAAAAAGCTGTTTTTACTTTCTGCTTTTCCACCGTTTCAATTGCATAACATTTTAATCCGAGAACTTTTTCATAATAGGTAATAGCTTCTTCCAAATTTAAAACTGCAATGCCGATATGTTCAATATGTGTGATGTCCATGATTAATTTCCTTCTCCAATTTGGGATTTTAAAACATTCAAAAGAAACAATTGTTTACAAAGTTATTTCAATAAAAGTTGTAAGTTAAAATAGGTTTTAACATAAAACAAATATTCACGATACAATTTTTCTTTTTCTTAACAATTAAATTGCTTTATATTTGTTTTCTAATTTTTTTTTAATAATTACGATTGTTTTCTATGACAAATGCACAAAAATGGGTCGCCGCTTTTCTTTTTTTATTCGTTTTATTATTCTTTTTAGAAAGACTTACACAGACAACCGATTCCTCTTCTAAGGATATTGCGGTTTTTAATAACGAATCAAACTCCGAACAAACGATTACCGAAATAATTGCAAATGTAGGCTGCAACAAATGCCATGGTGATAATCTGCGGGGAACTAACGCCGGACCTTCTTTGGTTAATGTTAGTGATCATTGGAATAGAACCGAATTGATAAATTATTTAAGGAATCCCGATTCTTATGGAAACGACCCAAGATTTATTGAATACAAAAAGAAATATAAAATGCCGATGACCTCTTTCAGCGATGTTGATGTGAAAACTCTCGGTAAAATTGCCGATTATGTTTTGCAGTTAAAATAAATTTTTAAATTTTATACCAGATACTTTTTAACAATTTCTCCAACTCCGGAAAGGACTGTGTCAATCTTATTAACGTCTTTTCCTCCGGCTGTTGCAAGATGCGGTTTTCCGCCGCCGCCGCCACCTACAATTTTTGCGGCTTCCCCGACTATTTTTCCGGCTAATAATTTTTTGCCTTTAATTAAATCGTCCGTTACAATACAAACCATATTTACTTTTTTGTTAATTATAGCAACTAATAACCCAACACCGGACGAAATTTTATTGCGCAATTCATCACCGAGTGATTTTAACTGGTCCATATTTTCAACGTTAACTTTACCGCTATAAATATTTATATTTTCTACTCTTTTCGGTGACTTAATAACCGTATCCAATTCTTTTAATTTTTCTTTGAATGAAAATTCTGATAATTGTTTTTCGAGATGTTTTTTTTCTTCATTCAATAAATGAATTTTTTCATCGGCTTTGTTCAATTTAATGATTTGTTCGTTGATAAATTTTTCTACTCCCAATCCGGTAACAGCTTCTATTCTTCTAACTCCGCTTGCAATTGACGACTCGCTAATAATTTTAAACAAACCGATTTGCGAACTGTTTTGAACGTGAGTACCACCGCAAAATTCCATACTGAAATTACCGAACTGAACAACATTCACTTTGTCTCCGTATTTATCGCCGAAAAACATTAGTGCTCCCATTTTTTTCGCTTCTTCAAAAGGAATGTTTCTGTGATGATAAAGAATCAAATTTTCCATTAACTTTTCATTTACAAGTGATTCAATGTCAAATAACTCTTCATTGCTTAACTTAGCAAAATGAGTAAAGTCAAAACGAAGCCTATTTGGTCCAACAAACGAACCTGCTTGTTTTACGTGTTTGCCGATAATTTGACGTAACGCAGCGTGTAAGATGTGAGTAGCCGAATGGTTCCTCATTATCGCCCATCTTCTATTTTTATCAACTGAAAGATTTACTTCCATTCCAATATCAAACAAAGTCTGCAGTTTATTTTCAACAACATGAATGGTTTTATTTTCTACTTTGCTTAAATCTTTAATTTTACATTCTTGATTATTAATAAATAAACTTCCCGTATCGCTTATTTGTCCACCCGCTTCAACATAAAACGGGGTTTCTTCAAAAACAAGAAGAGAGACTGCCCCTTCATTTTTAACACCGATTATTTTAGTTGTTGTGTCAAGTTTTTCATAACCGACAAAATTTGTAATTGAGGTACTATCTATTTCAAAATTGTTTAAATTCAATCCTACAATATTCAGAGATGATATTTTATTTTTTGTTGATTTACGTGCACGCTCTTTTTGTTCGTTCATCAACTCATTAAATTTTGAAATATCAATTTTAAAACCTTTTTCTCTTGCCATTACTTCAACCAAATCAACTGGAAAACCAAAAGTGTCATAAAGTTTAAAAACATCTTTCCCTGAAATTATTTTCTTATCATTTGGTTTTGAAATCAATTCTTCAAAAAGTAAAATTCCTCTATCGAGAGTAACATTAAAACTTTCTTCTTCAGATTTAATAATTTTTTCAATATTATTTTGGTTTTCTTTTATCTCCGGAAAAACGCTTCCCATTCCGCCGGCAGCTTTATTTACAACTGCATCAACAAGTTTGTAAAGGAACGGTTTGTTCAAACCTAATTTTCTACCGTATCTTGCGGCTCTTCTTAAAATTCGTCTTAGAACATAACTTCTGCCTTCATTTCCCGGGACAGCACCTTCGGCAATTGCAAATGTAAGCGTACGAACATGATCGGCAATTACGCGCATCGCAATTTGATGCTCTTCCAGTTCATATTTTATTCCGCTCAATTCTGAAATTGCATTAAGCAAAGGAACGAAAATATCCGTATCATAATTTGAAGATTTATTCTGCAGCACGGCACATATCCGTTCAAAACCCATTCCCGTGTCGATGTGTTTCATCGGTAGTTCGTGGAGTGTACCGTTTTTATCTCTGTTGTATTGAATAAAAACGAGATTCCACAATTCAATACATTTTGCATCTCCGGCATTTACAAGCGAAACATTTTCATAATCATCACTCAGATTTATATGAATTTCCGAGGAAGGTCCACATGGACCTACTTCTCCCATTTCCCAAAAATTATCCTTCTCATCAAATCTTAGTATATGTGAATTGTTTATATCAGTTTTGTTTTTCCAAATTTCAAAAGCTTCGTCATCAGTTCTGAACACAGTTGCAAAAAGCCTTTCCTTCGGCAGTTCCCAAATTTCAGTTAACAATTCCCACGCCCAAATTATTGCTTCCTCTTTGTAATAATCTCCAAACGACCAATTACCGAGCATTTCAAAAAAAGTGTGGTGATAAGTATCGTACCCGACTTCTTCCAAATCATTGTGTTTACCGCTTACGCGAATACATTTTTGTGTATCAGCTGCACGTGTATAATCTCGAGTACCTTTCCCGAGAAACACATCTTTAAATTGATTCATTCCCGCATTTGTAAAAAGTAAAGTTGGATCGTCAAACGGAATTACCGGTGCGCTTGAAATGATTTTATGGTTTTTTCCCTTAAAAAAATTAAAAAATTGTTCGCGTATTTCTTTGGAAGTCATATTATTTTTCATTGTTGTTCGCTGTTAAAATAGAAATGCAAATATAGTAAAATCAGTTGAAATAGTGTTTAATTTAAGAAGAATATATAATCCAGTTCACCATTAGGCTGCAATGACCAAACATTATAGTTCTTCTGTTAATAAAAAAATCCGATTCGGAAATAGAAATAAACGGGTCCGCGTACTATTTCGTATTTGTCAATCGTATTTCTAAAAAAGAAACTTTGCCCGACGGAAAAATCCGCAGGACCAATTGGCGTATCTAGTGAAAAAGTAAGGCCTATGCCGTGCCTTAAATCCTTTAATCTTATATTTTCCCTGTTTTGCCAAATTGAACCAAGATCGTATCGGATGTTTAGATAAGTAGCATAAAAAATGTCAATTGGTAATCTATATCTATATGCCAACGAAACGGAAAATATCTGTCTGCCGCGATATTCAAAATCCCTCATACCGAAAAAATTATTCTGTCCGCCCAAAGAAAATTGTGAACCGAGAGGGAGTGTATTATCGCCAAAACCGAATTTTATTTTTAAGCTTAAATTACTTACCCTGCTTAAATTGATATAGTTTTTGTAATTCGCAAAAAATTTAATAAATGGCAATTCACCGCCTAAAAATTTTTGCCCAGTTTCAAAATATGTGTTAAAGTACATACCGGAATTGGGATAAGGATATTTGTCTTGCGTATCTATGGAAAGGCGGCCGAGAACTGTAAACACCTTTGATTTGTAAGGAGAAATTTCCGGTGAATCCTGTAGCACAAAAATGTTATGAACATTATATTTGGCTTGAAAAATCAATTTCCCAAATTTTTTAACTTGGGTGCCCAAACCGATAGAAATTCCGTAGAATTGCTGACGATATTCGCCTGTGATTTTTCTATCGTATTTATGCTGATGCCGAGAATAAATTGTTTCGTATGTTCTTACATCATTTGAGCGAAAAAAGCCGTGTATTGAATATGTTAGGTAAGTATTGAAAATTCTATGAGCAGTATTCTGAAGCACAAAAGTTCTTGTTCGCTGTCCGCCACCTAAAAGAAACCCTAATTCCGTACCTGTTCCAAAAAGATTTTCTTCGCGAGCATCAAGAAAACCTTGAGTGAAATTTTCGTTATCAACTCTTAAGCCGAAACGCAATAAAGCCGTCGGTTTTTCTTTTACATTTATTATCAGCGAAGTAGTGGAATCGTTTTTGAGCTTAAGTTCCGATCTTTTAAATAAATTTGTACTTCTTAAATTTTGCGAACCTTCTTTTAATCCAGCAAATATTTGCTTTTGATTTTTTTGAATAGGAAATTCCCTCGTAACAATCCTGGAAAGGGTTTTGTTGTTTCCCGTTACTTTTATATCTGCCAAAGAATCTTCGGAAACTTCTATTTTTAGTTTGCGTGATTTATTATTAAAAGCTGCTCTCCTTATCCTTGTAAGTGTAAAACCGGCAGAACGATAATCTCTTAATAATTGAATAATGGCATTTACTGTTTTTTTGCTGTTGAACGGTTTCCCTGTTAAATTATAAATTGATTCCGGTTTTGGAATAGATTTAACCCCACTTATTAAAATGTTTTTTACAATCGGATTCTTTTTGAAAAAGACTCTGAATATATTCTTCCCGGATTGTTTGTCAATTTCCGCATAGATTTTATTATAGTCGCCTTTTAACAATAATAGTGAAATCTGATAAAAAATTTCATTGCTGCTGACAGAATCTCTATTTGAGAAAGTCCCGAAAATTTTTCTTTCCAATTTATTCGGACTTTTCGGCAAATGAAGATTGTAAAAAAATCGTTCTCTTTGTTTGTTTTGTAATAAATATTTTTCTTTAAGTTTATTCTTAAGCCGTGGAATTACTTTTTCGGTTGCTTCAAATCCTTCTTTTATTAAAAGTCCGATATTCGTAAAGTCGTTATTCTTTTTCTTATGTAAATTAGGAAAAATAATTATATCTGCATTAGCCAAATTTTGTTCGTTAATTTTTTTTGATGGAATTGAAACAAGTTGGTCGGCAATTTCCCAAGGTAAACGAAGTTCGGTTTTGTTCCGCAAAGGACTGGAAACATTTGAAGCAATTACAAAGCTGTTCCCTTCTTTAATAGCAGTATTAACAGGAACATTGGCAATAACTCCGCCATCAACCAATAGCAGGGAATCTTTTTCAACCGGTGGGAGTAGAAACGAAACACTTGAACTTGCAAGCATTGCTTTGCTCAATGAACCGTTTTTAAGAACTTCTTCATTTCCCGATACTAAATTTGTACTTACAGCTCTGTATGGAAATAATAATTTATCAAAATTTGATTCGGTATTTAACGGCGAGTTAATAGCGAGAAGATTTAAAAAATTAGCGACTTTTTCGCCGTTGTTAATAGAGGTTGGTATTACAGGTTTGAATCCGTCCATCCTGAATGAAATTAAGGATCTATCTTCGGTAATTTTCTGCTCAAAATAAAGGTTTTTTCTATTGGAGCGTGAAATGGAAAAAAAACTTTTCCAATCCGTATTTACAGCAATGGAATCTATTTGTTTAATTGAATAACCGGCAGCATAAAGTCCTCCAACAATACTGCCCATACTAGTTCCGACAATTTCATCAATATGAATGTTATGCTTTTTTAATGAAGCTATTACCCCAATTTGCGAAAGTCCGCGAGCACCGCCGCCGCTTAACACCAAAGCTGTTTTCGGAAAATTCACAGGGATTTTTTCTTTAAAACCAAAAGGTAAATAATGAGTTTTTAATTCAGGTTTTATAACAATTTTATTTTGTGCCGATAAACCGGATACAAAACAAAACAATAGCAATATGGTTATATAACGCTTCATTTTTAATACATGGAATAACAACTTTATGGTAACAATAAATGATTCTTTAATTTAATCTTGAATATAATTACAATAAAAAAACCCAATTCTAAAAAGAATTGGGTTTAAAAATAAACAAAATTATTAATTTATCTTCTTTTCTTATTCTGTGCTTTCTTTTGAGCTTGTGCTTGTTTTTCCGCCGCTTCCATCATTCGAGCCATAAAACCCGGTTTTTTATTTTCAGCATTTTTAACGGGGACCAGCACACTATCTTTTTTACTCTTATTAATTGAATATTGCTGTACAATTGAGAACAGGTTAAATAAGAAATAATACAAATTCAATCCGGAAGAAAATCCCATAAACATAAAAGTAAAAAGAATTGGCATAAAATAAACCATAGCCTTTTGGCTAGGGTCTTTTATGCTCATTTTCTGTTGGAAAAACATTGTAACACCCAAAAGAACTGCGAGTCCGCTAATTTCCGAAATATTAAATATTGGAATTTTAAATGGAAGTGTTGCAATTACATCCGGAGCCGAAAGGTTTGTAATCCACCAAATAAAAGGCTCCTGTCTGATTTGAATTGCGACTTTAAAAAATTCAAAAAGTGCAAAAAGAATAGGCATTTGAAAAACCATAGGCAAACAACCGCCGGCAGGATTTACGCCGTAAGTTTTGTACAGCTTCATCGTTTCCTTTTGAATTCTCTGTTGATCGCCTTTATACTTTTCCTTTAACTCTGTAATCTTAGGCTGCAGAAGCTGCATTTTTTTCATTGATTTGTAACTTTGCTTTGTAAACGGATAAAGTGCAAATTTGATTATGAGCGAAAAGACTATGATTACAAATCCGTAATTAGGAATAAATCTGTGAAGAAATGTAAAAAGAGGCAACAGTATATATTCGGTAATTGGACGGAGAATAAATTTAAGTCCGAAGATACTTCCAAAATCAATAATAGACTGAAATCCTTTTCCGTACGATTTTAACAGGTCATATTTCAAAGGACCAATGAAAAGGTGAAAAGTATTTTTCTGAATTTTTCCATTATTAAAAGGGACCTTAAGACTTGCACTATAATATTTTCTTTCTCCTTTACCCGGAACATTTTTCTTAAAAGTTCCTTCTACCAAAGCACCGCCATCAGCAGAGACTTTATCCTGGGATAGAATTACGGCAAAATACTTATTAGTTAATGCAAGCCAATCAATTTTTCCGTTCATATCTTTAACGGTTTTTTCTTTTTCATCTTTTGCATTTACAGTTGTATTTTCTCCACCCGAATAAATGGTTGCAACGGCGTAATTTGCTTCGTCAACAGAATTTTTTTCGACAAAATTTATTCCATTACCCCAAACAACATCATAACGGAAACTGCTGATTACATCTTCCATATTTTCAAGTTCAACGTCAATTTTGGAATCGTAACGATCTCCGTAAAATGTGAATATTTTACGAATTATTTTATTATCAGTTGTTTTAAACTCAAATGCTAAAGTTAAGGTATCAGATTTGCCGATTTTATATCTGTAACCGGACAAACTCGGAGTAAAATCCAAATTGGCTGTGTTAATTAATTGCCCGCTTTTAGATAAAAACACAATGTTAAAATCACCGCCGTTTTTTGAATAATTTATTAATTGAACGTGGTTAGCATAAAAATCGGAAGTGTCTTTAATTTCATTGTGATACCAAGTTTTATATTTTTTCAAATAATATTTTTTTATCCGGGCACCTTTTGAAGTCATTTCCAAAAGGACTTTGTCATTTTCAATTGTAATAATTTTTTCCGGTTTGTTCGTGGAAACGAATTCCCCTGCTTGCTCCGTAGAGACTTTGTCTTTTACTTTTTCTTTTACAGGCGGTGTTTGTTTAACAACTTTTTGTGCTATTTTTTTTGGGCTTTTTTTAGAAGTATTGTTATGAACAAGTGTTGTATCTTGTCCCGCTCCGGCGGTTACCGGTTTTGGTTCCGGTGCATTGATGTAAAGCCAAACTACGAGAATTACGCCTATTAAAACGAAGGCGATAGTGG